>OIXS01000331.1_pt1 | contig 31178 bp, 32 predicted proteins | sample 1587841 | NCBI WGS metagenome assembly OIXS01 (sample SAMN03283254) | human gut metagenome | biome: human-associated habitat; material: feces | host: Homo sapiens | place: USA | collected 2013
CACGATATGCCCGCAGTTGCGGCACTCCCACACTTTTACCTCGCTCTTTTCAAAAACATGTGCAGTCTCTAGATTTTTGAGCAGCGCACGGTAGCGCTCTTCGTGGTGCTTTTCGATCTCGCCGACCATTCTGAATTTTGCGGCAAGCTCCGGGAAACCTTCCTCTTCGGCGGTTTTTGCAAAACCCTCATACATATCGGTCCACTCGTAGTTTTCGCCGTCCGCAGCGGCCCCGAGATTTGCTGTTGTATCGCCGATGCCCATGAGCTCCTTGAACCACATTTTTGCGTGTTCTTTTTCGTTATCGGCTGTCTTCAGGAAGAGTGCAGCTATCTGCTCGTAGCCCTCTTTTTCCGCGACAGATGCGAAATAGGTGTACTTATTTCTCGCCTGCGACTCGCCGGAGAAGGCCTCTTGCAGATTTTTCTCGGTTTTGGTGCCTGTATACTGGTTTGCCATAGAAATACCTCCTATGTCCATTAAAATCAATTTCGCCCTAAGGCGACCTTACATTCTTAAGTATAGCTCATTTTTCGAAAAAACAAACGATTTTGAACCATATAAAAAACAAAAAGCACTCAGCAATACGCTAAGTGCTTTTATCTGGCTCCCCCTGTTGGACTCGAACCAACGACCCTGCGGTTAACAGCCGCATGCTCTACCGACTGAGCTATTGAGGATTATTTACTTTTTGCACCATTTTGGGGCACATATTCCAATCTCAATGCCAATCTTTTGTGGTGTATAGATATACAGTAACACTACCGACTGAGCTATTGAGGAATATATGCAACTCTTAAGTGCTTTAATATAATAGCAAAAAATATCTGTGATGTCAACACCTTTTTTACCGATTTTCACTTTTATTTTTTTACCGTTTATGGTAAGATTAGATTATGGAGTACGAACATATTATTCACACGCTTGCGCCTGTGTATGACGCAAACAGCCGCGTGCTGATCCTTGGCACGATGCCCTCCCCGAAATCAAGGGAATACGGATTTTATTACGGCCACCCGCAAAACCGCTTTTGGCGCGCGCTTGCCCGTGCGCTTGCCTGCCCCGTGCCGCAGAGCGTAAATGAAAAGACGGATTTTTTGCTGCGCCACGGCATTGCGCTTTGGGACACGCTCAAGGCCTGTGACATTGCAGGCGCGGCGGACACGAGCATTAAAAACGCCGTACCGAACGACCTTGGCAGGATCTTGGAAAATGCCGATATCAAGATGATCTTCACCACGGGCAAAACGGCGCACAGCTATTATTGCAGATACCAGCTTCAGAGCACGGGCATAGAGGATATCTGCCTACCCTCTCCCAGCCCGGCAAACGCGCGGGTAAGCCTTGACGAGCTGACGCAGGCTTATAAGATCATCAAACAATACCTATAATGACAAATACGGAGGTAGTGTTTTTATGCAGCACGAGATCACAAGACCGCAAAAACTGCTTGACGCAAACGGCAACATTGCCGAGCCGGGCTATGCGAAAAAGCTGTTATGGGAATATGCGCGCGGCGATATAAAAGCGCCGAAGTTACGCATTAAAGAGTGGGATTATTACTACATAGGCACGCAGGATTACGGCATTTGCCTTACGATTTCCGACGCGGGCTATGTTGGCACGGTATCCGCCTCCATACTGCGTTTCGGCAGCAGACCGCGCCAGATGAACGGCGCGCAGATACGCCTTTTCCCGCTGGGGAAAGTGGGTCTGCCGCCCACGAGCGAGCGCGGAGATATACACGCCAAGGCGGGCACCGCGGACTTCACCTTTGAGAATGACGGAAAAACACGCCGCCTTTACGGCTCTTACGACAATTACTGCAACACAAAAAAGGCGCTGATCTTTGACATCCGCCTGAGCGAGATACCGCCGGAGAGCATGGTAATCGCCACACCGTTTGACAAGGATAAGCATTTTTACTACAACCAAAAAATTAACTGTATGCGTGCCGAGGGCTTTTTTGAATTTGACGGCACAAGATACGATTTTAACCGTGAGAACGGCGCGCTTGCCACACTGGACTGGGGCCGCGGCGTTTGGACTTATGACAACACCTGGCTGTGGGGTTCCGGCCAGATGGTGCTGGATTCCGGCGATGTTTTCGGTTTCAACATAGGCTACGGCTTTGGCAACACCGCCGCGGCAAGCGAAAACATGCTGTTCTTCAACGGAAAGGCGCACAAGCTGGAGGACGTTACTTTTCACATTCCCCGAGACGGCAAAAAATACCTTTACACCGAACCGTGGACCTTTACCTCCTCTGACGGGCGGTTTGAAATGGATTTCAAGCCCGTTATAGACAGATATGACCCCATTGACGCCAAAATCATGTGTATGATACCGCACCAGGTGTTCGGGCTGATCTCCGGAACGGCGATCCTTGACGACGGCACGGAGATAAAACTTAAAGATAAAATGGTGTTTGCGGAGCGCGTGCACAACAAATGGTGAGGAACAAATAACACCGGACAAAAAGCAAGCTGTGAGGCTGCCCTTACGGGTATAGCTTCACAGCTATTTTTGTTTCTATTTATTTGCTTTTTTCTTCTTATCCCTGTAATGCAGGGCGCGCAGCGAATTTGCAACGGCGATCAGGCAAACGCCCACATCCCCGAAAACGGCAAGCCACATTGCGCTCTCCCCAAAGATGCCGAGCGCGCTGCCGATGATGATGAGCACCTTGATGCCGATGCTGAAAATAATGTTTTCGCGCACGATATTCATGGTTTTTTTTGCGATCCTGCGCGCGGCGGGTATTTTTGAAAGGCTGTCGCCCATGATGACAACATCCGCCGCCTCTATTGCAACGTCTGAGCCTATGCCGCCCATCGCCACGCCGATATCCGCCTGCGCAAGCACGGGGGCGTCGTTAATGCCGTCGCCCGTATAGAGCACGATATCGTTATTGTTTTCTTTTATGAGCTTTACTTTTTCCACCTTTTCATTCGGCAGAAGCTTGGAATAATACTCGTTTATACCCGCTTTTTTGGAGATGTCAGCAGCGATCTCCGGCTTATCGCCGGTAAGCATTACCGTCTTTTTCACACCGAGGTCATAAAGCTCTGCGATGGCTTCACGGCTGTCCGCCTTAATGACGTCCGCAAATACGATATCGCCCAAAAATTCCTCTTCGCTGCAAAGATAGATCGCCGTGCCCACAAGCTTGGTCTCTTTAAATGCAACGCCCGCCTTTTTCATCAGCTTTTCGTTGCCGGCAAAATACCTTTTGCCGTTTATCACGGCGGAAACGCCCATGCCGGCGTAATTCTTTGCGTCCGTGACCTCAAGTCCGTCCGCAAACTGGCCGAACGCGAGGTTTACGGATTTTGCGATCGGGTGCGTGGAATATTTTTCACACGCCGCGATCAGACCCAACAGCTCACGGTGCTCCTGCTTGTTTTCGCAATGGCAGTGCACGCATTCGCAGCTTACGTATTCAAACTTGCCGCTTGTGATGGTGCCTGTTTTATCAAACACGGCAACGTCAAATTTTGAAAGCATCTCAAGATAGTTGCTGCCCTTGATGAGTACGCCCTGTTTGGAGCTTGCGCCGAGGCCGCTGAAAAAGCCCAGCGGAATGGAGATGACGATTGCGCACGGGCAGGAAACAACAAGCGCGGAGAGCCCTCTGTATGCCCAGTCTTTCCATTCGCCGCCGAAAAACAAAGGCGGCACTACAATAATAAGCAGCGCAACAAGGCATACGATGGGGGTGTAGATCTTGGCAAAGCGGCTGATGAATTTTTCCGCATGGCTCTTTTTGGAATCCGCGTCCTCTATCATCTCAAGTATGCGGGAAACGGTGGAATCCTTGTATTCCTTGGTTGCGCGGACTTTCAGCATGCCGTCCACATTGATGGAGCCGGAAAGGATCTCGTCGCCCGCAGTGAGCGAAGCGGGTATGCTCTCTCCTGTAAGCGCAGCCATATCCACCTCTGCGCTGCCGGATTCTATAACGCCGTCCAGCTCTATCTTTTCGCCGGGATTGACGACAAAGACCTCTCCCTTTTTGATATTTTCCGGGTCCTCGTCCACCAGCTTTCCGCCGCGCTCAACATGCACCTTCTGCGGCACGGATTTTATCATATCCGTGATGGATCTGCGGCTTTTGCCGACTGCAAGGTCCTGCAGAAATTCCCCTATTGTATAAAGGATAACAACGGCGCAGCCCTCTGAATACTCGCCGATTATGAAAGCGCCTATCGAAGCGATCGCCATCAGAAAATTCTCGTTAAAGATATTGCCGTGCAGCACGCCCTCCACCGCTTCTTTCAGTATGTTGAAGCCCACAACAAGGTAGGACGCCGCAAAGATGATGAGCGGCACATAAAACGGCAGCTCCGTCAGCTCGTTTACAAGGTAGCCCACAATGAACAGCGCTATGCCGACTGCCATTTTTGCGGCAAATGCCTTTTTGTTTATCTCTTCTCCGTGTGCGTGATCGTGGCCGCAGCCGCAGCCGTCGTCATGCTGATGCCCGCAGGAGCACGACTCGCCGTGCGCATGTTCGTGTTCGTGCGTGTGATTATGCTTTTCTTCCATAGTTCCTCCTATTCCTCGATATGCTCGATACCGCAGTTGATAATGGTTTTAACATGGTCGTCCGAAAGGGAATAGACCATCTGTTTTCCGTCTCTTTTATACTTAACAAGATGATTTTGCTTGAGTATGCGCAGCTGGTGCGACACAGCCGTTTGGGAAACGCCCGTAGCGGCGGTGATCTCCGTAACATTCAGCTCCTTATCAAACAGGGAGCACATGATCTTGAGCCTTGTTGAATCGGAAAAGATCTTAAAAAGATCCGCAAGATCATACACCATTTCCTCATTAAGCATTGTAAGACCCCCTTTTTCGGGAATTATGAGCAGGAACGCAAGTGTTTTATTCATATGTTCATCTGTTCATATGAACATTATATTATATGATTTTATATTTGTCAACACATTATTAAAATTTTTCGGTTTTCGCGGCAACCGGGCGCGGCCGACGCGCTGCCGGCTAAGCGCAAGACAAGCGCAAATACAGCAAAACCTTTTGATAAACGATCTGTCCAAACCGCCGTATATAATGTTAATAAATATTACAATTTTAATTTTGGCAAATTCGCACACGCAAAAAGCACACCCTTCATAAAATGAGAAAGGTGTGCTTTTCAACTGTTTGCCGCGGTGGGGAGACCCCAAAGAAGAGCCGCGGTGTATTCGGTTGTTTAAATAAAGGGCGGGGCGGGCACTAATCGGCAAGATATTTTTGCCATGCGGCGTTTGCCCTGCTCAGCGCACTTTTACAGTATCCCAGCCGGTTCGCAACGGTTTTGACCGCGCATTTCAGATGACGGCTGACCGTTGGCTGGGAAAGCCCGAGCCGTTGCGCGATCTCCCGCTGCGAAAGTGCGTCGCAAAGGCGCAGCTCCAGGCACTTTCGCTGCTGGGCAGTAAGTTCACCGGCCATGATCTGCGGGAGAACGGCTTTTAATGCGCTTTTGCTTACGCGGGCGCTGTTAAAATCCTCTTCCTCACGGCAGATAAGCAAAAAATAATCGTTAAGCTTTCTTTTATTCATACGATATCCTCCCCGTTATAATAATCCGAAAGCATCGTTGCTATAACCTTGCACTGGCTTGCCATATCATAGTAGATCTTAATTTTTTTCCGAAGCAGCACAAGATCCTCTCCTCTGTAAACGCAAAGCAGCGGGCGCAGCCCCTGGATCTTTGCGTTTAAAACTCGGTACTGGTTCTCATATTCCTCGGCAAGCTGCGTAATGTCCATATCCTTTATACCTCCCAAAACAAAAATGAAAGCGTTACGGGGCGGTGTTTCGCTTTACGGTTTTTATTTTATACGAACATTTGTTCGATGTCAAGAACAAACTTTTTGGTTCTCAATATATTTTATAAAATGATAATTTGGTGTACGCTTTTTAAGACGGTGTAGGGATTTTTTACAAACAAAACGATGTTTACCGTGCCTGTTTTTGTAATCGTTAGTAATTCTGTGCAAAAATTTTTAATAAAGCGGTTGACAAATTGTGCAATACTGTGTATAATAAGAATTACCTTGAAACGGAGCCGCAACCGTTTTAAGTATCTTGTCCTCCTATAGTTTGTTAAAGACAGAGAGGGAAAGGCAGCGTGTTAAACGCTGCCTTTCTTCTTTTCCCTTTTTTGACCTGCGCGAATAAAGCGCAGATCGGGCGCATATTGTATGTATATCCTTATAGATCTATTCATTTTGCATGAATTCAACAAAAAATTAGCTTGTCCAATGTAAAATTCGTGTTAAGGATATTGCATATTTGTCAATTCTTTGTTAAAATTAGGTGAAGTAATCATTGAAGGGAGTCTTTATTAATGGCTGACGAGAAAAACGGCGGCAAAAAATTCATGAAGTTCTCCGAGATCATTACATACGGCATAGGCCTTTTCGGCGTTGCCCTTTTAACGGGCTGGATGCCGGATTACACCGCAACCTTTTTTGCGGATTTCGCGTTCAAGGGCAAAGGCTTTGACAGCGAAGTAATGAGCTCGGCTATCTCAAACGTATTTTTTGTTGCCGGCATCGTGGGCGCCGTCTGCGAGCTTGTAATCGGCTATTTGGTAGACAGAACAAGAACCAGTTTTGGCAAGGTAAAGCCCTGGGTAGGTTTTGGCGTAGTGCCGCTTGCCGTTGTTGCGCTTCTTGTTTTTGTTGCGCCGAATACGAATTCACAAACCGTGGCGATCGTCTGGATGTTCATTATTTACAGCCTTTACACGGCTGTTTCCTGCGCGGTGGAAAGCCCCGCAAACTGCTTTGGTTCGCTTTGCTCGCCCAACCCGAGCGAACGTTCAACGGCTATATCCATTTCCTCTTTCCTGCGCTCCGTGGGGCAGAGCGGCGGTATGGTCGTTATCATGGTTGTGGGCGCGCTTATGAAAGTATTCATGGGCCAGCAGCAGTTTAAGAATTCGGAGGGCCAGGGCATAGACCTGATCATCTCTACCGCAGTATGCTGCCTCGGCATCATACTTTTTGTAATGATATTCTTTGCCAACAACAAGGAGCGCGTTCCGTTTACACAGGAAAAGGTAAGCATCAAGGATTCGCTCAAAGTTGTTTTCGGCAACAAGAACCTGCTTATGGTATCACTCACGAAGTTCACCGGCTTCGGCCGCGGCGTTTACGGCACCGTTTCCCTCTACATAGCCGTTTACCTGCTTGGCTCAAAGGATCTGAAGCTTGCGCTTCTGCTGCCCATGGGCATCGGCACGGCGGTCGGCACGCTGCTCGTAAACTTTGTGCTTAAAAAATTCTCTACAAAAACAACGTATATACTCTTCTGCGTATACGGCGCTACGTCGCTTGCGATCCTTTACATCGTTTCAAGCTCCGTAGGCTTCAACAGCGCGCTGATCATACCGTTCCTGATCATCAACTTCTTCTGCGGTATACAGCACGGCAACACCAACACAACGCCCAATATCATGATTGCGGACTGTGTTGACGAGATCGAGTATAAGACCGGCAAAAGGCAGGACGGCATTGCCTACGCGGGCTACGGCCTGTTTTCCAAGGTTGCCTCCGCCTGCACAAAGGGCTTCGGCCCGTGGCTTCTTTACACATGGAGCCGCTACACCATCTCTCAGGACCCCAACGTTGCATACGCCGCGCAGAGCGATACCACGCTCAACAGAATGCTTATGATCTATACGATCATTCCGGCTATCTTCGTTGTGCTTCAGATGGTGCCCATCTTCTTCTATGACAACGTTGGCAAGAAGAAGGAAATGATCACCCAGGCGCTCAAGGAGCGCAGAGCCGCAGCAGCCGCCGAAAACGGCGAGGGCGAATCGGATTCAGAGCCTGCTGCGCTTGCCGAATAAGGGGGTGCGCGATATGGCTGAAAACAAAACAAAAAAAGGCTTTAATTACAAGCTTTACGCCGCTGTTGCCGTATTGCTCGTAGCTGCTGTGCTTGTTGTAACCACCGGCTATGCCTTTAAGAGCAGATATATCCAGTTTGACCCTGAAAAAACGGCGATCAACTATGCAGACACCGTTTTGCAGCGCGGAGACGGTTATAACGCATACAACTACACCATGGCCGCCAAAAGCGAAAAATACGGCGATTTTATACGTATATATTATATGTATCCGCTCATTTATCCCGGATACGAAGCCGGCATGAGTGATGAAGAATTTGACGCAATTAAAGATAACGGATACAATAATGAAAAATATCAGTCCGACGCCACGCTGAATGACGACGGCACGCTTGCCGGCCAGCTGGCGGACAGAATGTATCCTTACTTTGTGGAACTGATAAACACCTACGGCTGGGACGATTATGATTCGATCTACACCAACTATTTCGCGCGCCTTGTTGAGGAGCGCAAGGCTGTTTTCGGCGATGATTATCTTGACGACGAAGTCATGTTCACCGCGTTTGAATCAAACGTTTCCGCCTACGGCAATGCCGTTACCGGCACCGAAGAGGTGCTTGGAGAAGATGAAAAGACCGTTATTCAGGAAAAATCCATCGGTCTTTATCAGGAACTGTACGGAGAGGATTATGCTATAACCACCGCTGCCGTAAGCGCGCAGGAGATCGCGGATATCGACTCCTACAAGGCGGCGCTTGACCCTGCAGTGCTTGAAACATACGGCATCACGGCAGACGATATTTCGGCGGCGCAGTGCGTAACCGTGCAGGGCACGCTTGCGGACGGCACCGTTGTTGCAAGCCTTGACGTTTATGTTGTGCAGATCGGCAACACATGGTATGTGGATAATACCACGACCGCGACCAACCCGATCTACGCAGAACTGCTTTCCGGCATTACGGCAGAGGCGGAGCTTGTTTAAAACGGCGCAACAGCGTCATAGATCCCAAGTCTGCCCTAACACGGGGGCAATCTTCAGACCGTTCATAAAGCCGGCTGACCCGCGCAAAACAGCGGCAGCCGGCTTTTTTTGTTTAAAATACACAAATTCGCCGTGTGAAATTCTTTCGTTTATCATATTGAATTTACGCATAATAATATAGTAAACTAAACTAAAGGGGCTGATCTTACGGAAAATAATATCATAATCACCTCCGGGCGCGACCAAAAAGTTTTTGTCCGCGTTACCGAGGGGCATTTCGTTACGGAAAACGCACATATAAATTATTACGTAGGCACATCGGATATAAAGCACAACCACTCTGTATCCGTTGACGCCGCCATGCTTATGGCGCAGTATTATATTGAGCGCGATATCAGGATAGACACCGTGCTGTGCCTCTATGAAACGCAGGCGCTGGGCGCATATATTGCGCACGAGCTTTCAAGGCCGTGCATGATGCAGCCGAACCCGCAAAGCGAGATCTATGTTTTGGGGCCTGAATACGACGCCGCAGGCAATATGATATTCCGCGAGAATCTGAAGCGCATGATACACGGCAAGAGAGTGCTGGTGCTCATATCCTGCATTACGAGCGGCAAGACCGTTCAGCGCGCGGTTGAAAGCGTAAATTACTACGGCGGCACTGCCGTTGGGATCACCGCCGCATTCAGCGCAACAAAAAATATCTGCGGCATAGACGTGAATGCCATCTTTACGCAGGACGACCTGCCCGGCTACTGCGTTTACGGCAAGCATGACTGCCCGCTGTGCAGGCAGGGCGTGCCCGTTAAAGGAATCGCCAACGGCCACGGCTATTCCACCCTGCCGTAAAAACAGCGCTGCTTTATACATCAAAACTTTTGCAACAATCCCTCCGGCTTGGCTCCGCCAACTCACCGGCTACGCTATCCTTTTCTTTACACAAGGAAGGCGAAGTTGTAGCCATAGCGCTTTTGTTTTAAACAGGCTCCCCTGTGCAAGGGGAGCTGGCAGCTTCGCTGCCTGAGGGGTTGTGTTCAAGCAGCTGAAGAAGTGTCAAAGCCAAATTATGGCGCTTGACATTTCTTTTTTATGTGTTATAATTACCTTACCGATAAGGTTTTGGTAAATTTCATATTACCCAAAAAAGACTGCGATGCGGAAAAAGGCCGTTATTTGAAGTGCAGAGAGCCGGCGGGCGGTGAAAGCCGGTACGGAAATTGCGGCGCATAGCTCTCCGCGGAGTTGCCGCCCTGAAAACTCAGGATAGGGGCGGACGTGTAACGGCGTTAAGCGTTGAGGCATTTTTTGATGCTGAAGGGCGGGATTTCCCGCTGAAGTAGGGTGGTACCGTGTAGAATCTTCTACGCCCCTATAGCAAATGGGGGCGTATTTTTTATGCCCTTCATAATGAAAGGAGTTTTTATAATGCTTAAAGGTTACAAAAAGTACATTCCCTTCAAGCCCATCAACATTCCGGACAGAACCTGGCCGGATAAGACCATTACCAAAGCGCCCGTTTGGTGCTCCGTTGATCTGCGAGACGGTAACCAGGCGCTTGTTGACCCGATGAATCTTGATGAAAAGCTGGAGCTTTTCAAAACGCTTATAGACATAGGTATAAAAGAGATAGAGGTTGGCTTTCCCTCCGCCTCCGAAACGGAGTACGAGATACTGAGAACGCTGATTGAGGGCAATTATATCCCGGACGACGTTACGATCCAGGTGCTTGTGCAGGCGCGCCCGCATCTGATCAAAAAAACATTTGAGGCGATAGACGGCGCCAAAAACGTGATCGTTCATTTTTACAATTCCACCTCTACCCTGCAAAGGAAAGTTGTTTTTAAAACAGATATGCAGGGCGTAATAGACATTGCCGTTGAGGGCGCAAAGCTGATCAAGGAGCTTACGGACGAGGAGCTTAAAAAATACCCGGATATGAATATCCGCTATGAATACTCCCCGGAATCCTTTACCGGCACGGAGATAGACAATGCCGTTTGGATCTGCGAGGAGGTCATGAAGGTCATGGGCGCAACGCCCGAAAACCCGATCATTCTGAACCTTCCCTCCACCGTGGAATGCTCAACGCCCAACGGCTATGCGGATCAGATCGAATACTTCTGCCGCCATATCAGCAACAGGGACGCCTGCATCATCTCGCTCCACCCGCACAATGACCGCGGCGAGGGCGTAGCGGCAACCGAGCTTGCGCTGATGGCGGGCGCGGACAGAGTAGAGGGCACGCTCTTCGGCAACGGCGAGCGCACCGGCAATGTTGACCTTGTTACGCTTGCTCTGAATATGTGGACGCAGGGCGTTGACCCGAAGCTTGATTTTCACGACATCAACAAGATCAGGGACGTTTACGAGCGCACCACAAAAATGAAAGTGCCACCGCGCCAGCCCTATGCGGGCGAGCTTGTATTCACGGCATTTTCAGGCTCTCATCAGGACGCCATCAACAAGGGCAAGATCTATATGGAGGAAACCAATTCCGATTACTGGGAGGTTCCGTATCTTCCGATAGACCCCGCCGACGTGGGCAGAGAGTACGAACCCGTTATCCGAATCAATTCCCAAAGCGGCAAGGGCGGCGCGGCGTTCATCCTTTCCACCGATTACGGCATCAAGATGCCGAAGGCAATGCACACGGAATTCGGCGCGATCGTAAAGCACGCCTGCGATGAAAAAGGCAAGGAGCTTAAGCCCGACGAGGTGTTTGACCTTTTCCAGAAGGAATACAGAAACGTGGTTGGCCCCTACAGGATCATGAACCACAAGACCTACGAGGAAAAAGAGGAGAACGAATACCTTACCCGCGTTCATTTTGAGGGCGAGATCAAGGTAAGAGGCGGCGAGCTTGTTAAGGTGGACGGCAGGGGAAGCGGCCCCATAGAGGCGTTTTTCAACGCGCTCGGCCAGATCGGCATTACCGGCTACAAATTTGTGGATTACAGCGAGCACGCGATCTCCGTCGGCGAGGATTCAAAGGCGATCTCTTATATCCACCTTAAAAACCCGCAGGGCAGGGATGTTTTCGGCATAGGCGTTTCACACAACATAGGCTATGCTTCGCTCAAAGGCATCATCTGCGCCATAAACAGAGACCAGCCGGACTGCGTGCGTGACGATACCATGCCCGGAATTTTTGAAAAATAAGGAGATACGCAATATGAACGAATACAGGATTACCGTACTGAAAGGCGACGGCATCGGGCCGGAGATCGTTGACGAATGCACAAAAGTGCTTGACGCCGCAGGCAGGAAATTCGGCTTTCAGTTTGATTATAATTATCAGCTGCTCGGCGGCTGCGCCATAGACGCAAAAGGCGTGCCCTATCCGAAAGAGACAGAGGAGGCGTGCAAGGCTTCCGACGCCGTGCTTTTGGGCGCGGTGGGCGGCCCCAAATGGGATACGCAGCCCGGGAACAACCGCCCGGAGGCGGGTCTGCTTGCAATCAGGGAATCGCTGGGACTTTTTGCGAATCTGCGCCCGGCAAAGATCTTTGCGCCGCTTAAAAACGCATCTCCCATCAAAGAGGAGATCATAGGCGACGGGCTTGATATTCTGATCGTGCGCGAGCTTACCGGCGGCATCTATTTCGGCGACCGCGGCACCTATGAGGAAAACGGCGTAACGGGCGCATACGACACGGAGCGCTATACCGTGCCGGAGATAGAAAGGATCCTGCGCGCCGGCTTTGAATACGCCATGAAGAGAAATAAAAAGCTCACCTGCGTGGACAAGGCAAACGTGCTGGATTCATCAAGGCTTTGGCGCAGGGTTGCCGAGCGCGTGAAGGCAGATTACCCGGAAGTGGAGCTTTCCTATATGTATGTGGACAACTGCGCCATGCAGCTTGTGCGCAACCCCGGGCAGTTTGACACGATCGTTACCTCAAATATGTTCGGCGATATTCTTTCGGATGAGGCTTCGATGATCAGCGGCTCGATCGGCATGCTTGCCTCCGCGTCGCTTGCAAAAGGCACGTTCGGGCTTTATGAGCCGATCCACGGCTCCGCGCCGGACATAGCAGGGCAGCAAAAGGCAAATCCGCTTGCCACGATCCTTTCCGGCGCCATGATGCTGCGCTACACCTTTGGCGAGAGCGAGGCGGCGGACGCCATAGAAAAAGCGGTGGACACCGCGCTTACGCAGGCAAGAACACCCGATATCTACGAGGACGGCTTCAAAAAAGTCACCACCTCCGAAATGGGAGACCTTGTTGCCTCTTTGCTGTAAATTCATTCAATATTGTTTTCGGATACAAAAAGACCGGCGGGCCGTACAAAAGCCCACCGGTCTTTATTTTAAAATCAAATTTACACATCCGTGGCGGATAAAATACTGTCAATATTGCTTTGCGTATCGGTTATCAGGCTTTGGATATCGGAGCCGCGGCCTGAGGCGCCCTGAAGATAAACGACCGTAAATTCCTCATCGTCATACTCATCCTCATTGCAGAAATACGGCACGGCGTAGCCGTTTGCGTTAAATTCACGGCGGTACACGCGCTCGCCGTTCAGCTGATAGGTATTATAGCCGTAATTACTGCGGATCTCCGCCAGATAAACGGCGGAAAAGCTGCCGTTTTCATCAAGCTCGCTGATTCGGCTTGTGGCATTCCAAACGCGGGAGGTTCGCTCGCTGTATGTATAGGTATTGCGGCAGATGCCCGTTTTTTCGCCGTTTTTGCGCAGAATATAGAACCTATCCGGGCTATCCGGATCCTGCATCTGCGAAACACCGTCATTTTCATATATCTTGACTGCAGAGGCACCGTTCCACCTGAACACCTCCGCCTTATATTCGGGCTCGGTCTCCTGCACGTAATTGCCGTTTGCGTCCTCCCCCGTTACCTTTTTATTATATCTGTAGACGGTATAAAGCTCGTCTGTGCCGTCCCCGTCAAAATCAATAAGCTCCGCCACGCAAAGCCCCGTGGCAAAACAGACGCGCGAAGTGGAATCATACTGCGGCCTGCCGTAGCGCGCAACATAATCGTTAACGATCTGGGCGTAAGCTGCCGCCATAAGCTGTTCGCCCGACTGCGCCGCTACCTCCTGCGCCGCCGTATCCACGCCGCCAAAGCCCTCAACAGCCGCCGTTATCGAATCCAGCAGCACCTCCGCCCTTGCGGCGCTTATGTTTGAAAGGCGCACCGTTTCAAAATCAGACGTATTCATTTCGCCGTTGATCGCGTAAATATCATTTACCGGGTCATATTCACATTCCCGCCGCGCAGTAAACTCGCCGCCGTGCAGCGTAAGAAGCTGCATCGTTTCGCCGTCCTCCAGCGAAAGCTCGCCGATATACACCCTGCCGGAATGCCTGTAAAGAGAGATCCAGCTGCCCAGCTGCGGATCAGCCGCGGTATTTGCCGCATGTGAATAAAGGCGCGTAAATTCGCCGCCGCTGCTGCCCCACGCTTCCACCTGATAGGCATTTGCGCTTCTGAAAGCAACAAGCAGTTCCGAATCGCCGTCTGCGTTAAAATCGATCTCGCGCGCAAAGGAAAGGCCTGTCATTCTGTAAAGCTCGCCCTGCGTATCCGCCTGTTCCGTTTTTGCGATTCCGTATTCGCCTATGATCTGCGCGCACACCTCGGCAGCGCCGTCGTTGAACCTGCTCTCTCCGCGCTCGCCGCCGGAAAGCGTAAAATAAAACGCAGTCGGCGCCACAATGAGCGCCGCCAGCAGTAAAACAGCCACGCCCGCCCTGAAGCCTATGGAAACGGAGCCGAGCGTTTTTTTGAAAGCTGCAAACGCGCTTTTTAAAAAGCGCATCAGCTTTTCGGGCGTAAGCCGCCCAAGCCTGCGCAAAAGCGCTTTTGCGTTTGCACCGGCGCCGCGCAGATCAAGCTTCGCAGGGGGAAAGCCGCGCTGCGAGGCGGAGGCAAGATAATCATCCCACTCCGCGTCAAAATAAGTGATCTTTTTCAGCGCCGCCGCCCCCTTTACAAAAATCTTTGCTGCTTTTTATGCTTTATGCCGTCATTTTATATATCGGATATCGTTACCCTCAAGCACCAGCACGGAGTATTCGCCCGCAAGGCGGCTCGTTACTCTTTGGTTATAATCTCTTTCCAGATCATCAAAGCTGAAATTTGTGCTTATAACGGTTGCCTTTTTCTTTAACACGCGCGTGTTGATTATATTATAAAGGCATGCCTCCGTAAACTGGTTTTTAAATTCCGTGCCGAGGTCGTCAAGAATAAGCAGATCCGTGTTTAATATATCATGCTCATTATAATTTATATTATCCGCCCTGCCGAATTTTTCATCCTGAAGATCGGAAAAAATATTTTGGCTCGTGCCGTAGATAACGGAATAGCCCCTGCTTATAACGACATTGGCTATCGCAAGGCTGAGGTGCGTTTTACCCAGCCCCGTGCCGCCCATAAACATCAGATTGGGCGACTGCGGCGTGAATTTCTGGGCGTATACGCGGCAGGATTCCAGGATCTTTGCCGCCTTTTCACGCGGGGAAACGCCGTTTTCAGCAGACTGCGGATAATAGGCAATATTAAAATTATCAAAGGTACAATCGTCAATCGGCGCGTTTTTCCTTATGGAATCGCGCTCGATCTCTTTGAGCAGCTCCATGTGGCAGGTGCACATGCGGTTGTTTACAAAGCCCGTATCAGAGCAAACGGGGCATATGTATTTTAAGGAGAGCGCGTCCTCATCAAAGCCCGCCTTTACAAGCAGCTCCTTTTTGCGCTTTTGCAGGGCAAGGCTCTTTTTTTTAAGTTCCTCTATCTCCTGCACGGCGTCTTTACTGCGGAAAAGCAGCGTGGAAACTGCAAGGCCCGTGCGTGCAAGCTCTGTCTGTATCTCTGCAAGCTGCGGTATTTTTTTCATGGCCTCGTCCGTGCGCTGCTGCAGATCCGCCTGCGCATCGCTCCTGCGGCGCTCCAGAATATTCAGCGCCTTTTGATAAACATAACTTCTGTACGGCATAATGGCTCCTTAATATTTAATATCTGTATTATTGAGCGCGTCCTTTTTGATCTTGTCCAGATCATAGGTGGGCTTGCGGCTGATCTCCCCGCGGCGGCTCTTTTCTTTCTGCGCCTTTTTCTTTTCAAAGCTTTCGTTGGCGCGCGCAACGTCCTCAATCGTTTTAATGCCGGCGGTTTTCCAGTTTTTGAGGATCTTATCCATATAGCGGAGATCAGGCTTGTCTATATTTTCATTCATGATGCCTGCGGCGCGCAGGATCATCTCGTCTGAGAAATCACTTCTCCAGCGCAGGATCATCTCCGCCTGCTTATCCGTGGGGGCTTTTCTTGTAAATCCCGCCGCGTCCTTAAGGCTCTGCCAAAAAGCGTCCGCCTTTTCAAGCTCGCATATCCTGCTTTCGGCAAGCGCCGGGGTATCAATCCCCTCCTCCAGCCAGTTCTGCGCGGTCTTGTAAAAATAGCCGGCGCTCACCGCCCTGCCGTTCACCCTTAAATTCTCGCAGTAGGCAAGCAGCATCATAACGACCTCTGCCGGCATGCCGTAAAATTCCGTAAGATTTACGATCATTTCCTGTTCCGAATGGCTGATGGTGCGGCCGTATATCTTTTGCGCCTCGCCCAGCAGCCTTGCCACCTGCGGCTTTTGGCTGCCTATCGCAACGATCTCTTTCGGGGAAAGCGACGGCGCCTTTACTGCCGGGGATTTTACACGGCGCTGCGTTTCGGGAGCGGACTCCGTTTGCACGGTGCTTTCCGGATAGGGCAGGTCTTGTGGTTTTTCCGCTTTCGGCGGCGCGGGCGCGGGCACGATGCCGGCGGCGGGTATAGAATTACCGCTTTCGCTGCCGCTGAGCAAAACGCCCTCCTCCAGCCAAAAATCCATCATATTCTCCGCGTCCGCAACGGGAATGCCCAGCTTTTTTGAAAGCTCGGCAGAAGTGGAAACGCCGTTTTTGCTGAGGATATAAAGCAGCGCTTTGATCTGATATTCACTTGCAAGCTTCAAATACTTATCCGCAAGCTGAACAGGCACGAAAAACATTCCGCCCTGCCAAATGCCGCCCGCAGGATTGATTCGGTAATCCATAAAACTCCCCTGAATCCATTTTAACATTATTTCGCATACTGCATAATTTCACATACTAATTTTAGCAAAAAGGGCGCTTAAAGTAAATAGTAAAATAAAGGCGGGAAAAGCGGCGTGAATTAAAAATTTTTGCGCATTTTGCCCTAAAATTTAAAACGGCTATTGACAAACGCGGATTCTTTTTGTATACTTCTATTGTTGTTTGCGGATTTAGCTCATCCGGTAGAGCGCCACCTTGCCAAGGTGGAGGTAGCGAGTTCGAGTCTCGTAATCCGCTCCATCAAGACCGTTCACAGTACTGTAAACGGTCTTTTTTATTTTTTCTTTCGTTAAATTCAAAGCTCTGCCAAAGCAAAAAGCCCCGCGCCGGGGCTTTTTCGCTATTCAAACACGGTGGATATGACCTTGGGCGCGCCGGGCGGCGAGTAATCAAAGCGGTCTATATGCTGCGCATTCACAAAATAGGTGAGCTCCTGCGCCATATCCGCCTCCTCAAACGCCTCAACGATCACAAGCTTGATCTTCATCTTATCCGGCAGCACGGATTTTATGTATACGGCCACGCGCTGCCCTTCAAAAAGATAATCGCACGGCTCCGCAAGCCCCGCCAGATTCGGCGTGAGCTCAACGAAAACGCCGTAGGTCTCTATGCTTCTCACCGTGCCGGTCACAGTCTGCCCCGGCTCAAAGAGCATGGCGTTTTCGCTCCACGTGCCAAGCAGCTCTTTAAGCGAAAAGGTGAGCTTCTGCGGCTCTCTTTTTCTGAGCACGGCTTTGATATTTTCACCCTCATACACTCTTTCGCCGGGGTGGCTTATGCGGGATACGGAAAGCATATCAATGGGGATCAGCGCGTTTATGCCGGCGCCTATATCAATAAAAGCGCCGAATTTTTCAAGGTGGGTAACGCGCGCGTCAATAATATCGCCCTCTGCAAGATTATCTATAAAATTCTTTTTGCAGCCGAGCTGCACCGCCTTGCGGGAAAGAATCGCGCTGATATTGCCGCTTTCATCACGCTGAAAGCCGAGGATGATAAAGCATACGGGCTTGTTGACCTTGGAGATCAGCGCAATATCGCGGGTCGTGCCGTCGTCTATACCGATAGCGCCCTCCTCACGCGGGATCACACCGCGGATGATGCCGAGATCCACGTGCAGATTATGCTCGCTGTCACACATAAGCACGCGGGATTCCATAACACTGCCGTTCATCATGGCTATTTTAACGTCCTCCAGCTTATCAAACGTTCGTAAAAGCTGCGGATTTTGCCCTTCAGGGTAAAACTTCATACATTTCACTCTCTTTAAACGGCGCGTTTCAACTGCCTGCCCCGCCGCGCTGACTGCACCTGCGGAGCGGTTTTAATTTTCAGGCGCCTTAATATTGTCTGTTTTAAATGTATGCAAATTTCACGGCGATTATGTTGTAAATGTAATAATTATGTGCTAAAATATTTTATTAATAAAATTACGGCGCTGCCTTTTGCGCCGGGCGGGTGATTGCATGGATTACAGCGTTGGCGACAGAGTAATCATGAAAAAGCCGCACCCCTGCGGCTGTAATGAATTTGAGATACTGAGAGTGGGCGTGGATTTCAAGCTGAAATGCGCCGGCTGCGGGCGCGAGGTGATGGTGCCGCGCGTAAAGGCGCTGAAAAGCATAAAAAAGAAAAAGGAAGATGCCAAATGAGCGCGTCCGATCCCGTTGGCTTTTTTGATTCCGGCATAGGCGGCGTTACCGTTTTAAAAGAGGCTGTTCGCCTGCTGCCGCATGAAGATTACGTCTTTTTCAGCGATTCAAAAAATAATCCCTACGGCGATAAAAGCGACGGGGAGATCATTGCCCGCTGTACGGAGATCGTCCGTTATCTTACAGACGAAAAGCACTGCAAGGCGATCGTGATCGCGTGCAACACCGCCTCCGCAAAGGCGGCAAAGAGCCTGCGCGCGCAGTTTAAGGATATTCCGATCGCGGCAATAGAGCCTGCATATAAAGTGGTGCACGACGAAAAGCCGAACGGCAGCACGCTGATCCTGGCAACAAGGGGCACGGTTAAGAGTGAAAAATTCCGCCGCCTTTATTACGCCTATTACAACCATAAAACAAAGCTGCACGCCTGCCCGGGCCTTGCCGATCTGATAGAACAGGGAGATAAAGCAAAAATAGAAGCATATTTGAACAGAACGCTGGCACCGTATAAAGGCAGGGTGCAGAATGTTGTGCTGGGCTGCACGCATTACCCGCTTGCGAGGGAGGAGATCGCCGCCGCTTTGGGAAACGTTGCTTTTTATGACGGCGCAAACGGCGTTGCAAGGCGGCTGAGATACCTGCTTGCACAAAACCGTGTCCTAAACAGCAGCACAGCGCCCGGCAGCATTGAATTTATGGATTCAAACGAGGACGAAACTGCAAGAATATATAAAGAAAACAGATTTTTTGATATACTGAAGAGGTAATTTATGTTTGACAAGCTGAGCGAGGTAGAAAAACGATTTGACGAGATCAATGCGCTCGTGTGCACGCCGGAGGTGGTTTCCGACATGCAGAAATACACGGCGCTTATGAAAGAGCTGAAGCACCTTACCCCCGTTGTGGAAAAATTCAGGGAATACAAGGCGGTGCTCAAAAGCATAGAGGACTGCCGCGAGATGCTGGAGGATCCTGCGCTTGACGCTGACCTTGGGGCAATGGCAAGGGAGGAGCTTGAACAGAGCAAAAAGCGGGAGGAAAAGATCAGCGAGGAGCTGAAGATCCTGCTGCTGCCGAGGGATCCGAACGACGATAAAAACGTTATTATAGAGATTCGCGGCGGCGCGGGCGGCGAAGAGAGCGCGCTTTTTGCCGGCGTGCTCTTCAGAATGTATTCCATGTACGCAGAGGCAAAGGGCTTCAAGGCGGAAGTGATCAACGCAAATGAAACGGGCCTTGGCGGTTATAAGGAGATCAGCTTTTCCATAGACGGCGACGGCGCTTACAGCCGCTTCAAATTTGAGAGCGGCGTACACCGTGTGCAGCGCGTGCCGGAAACGGAGAGCCAGGGGCGCATCCATACCTCCACCGTTACAGTAGCCGTTTTGCCGGAGGCGGAAGAGGTGGATTTTGAGCTGAACGAAAAAGACCTGCAGATCGACACATTCCGTTCCAGCGGCGCGGGCGGCCAGCACATCAACAAGACCTCCTCCGCAATCCGAATCACGCATATCCCCACCGGCACGGTGGTTGAATGCCAGGACGAGCGCAGCCAGCACAAGAACAAGGAAAAAGCGCTCAAGGTTCTGCGTGCGCGCCTGTATGACGCGGAAAAAGCAAAGCATGACGCCGAGATCGCAGGCGAACGCAAGGCGCAGGTGGGCACGGGCGACCGTTCCGAAAGAATAAGAACTTACAATTACCCGCAGGGCAGGGTCACAGACCACCGCATAGGGCTAACGCTCTACAAGCTGGAGCAGATCCTGAACGGCGATCTTGACGAGCTGATAGACGCGCTCATCACGGCGGACACCGCTGAAAAGCTGAAAGCCGGCGCCGAGGAGATCTGATATAAAACAGACAAATATACAAACAGAAGGCATAGGAATGGAAACAAGGATATTTAAACCTACAAGTGAAAATATCGCCGCGGCGGGGGAGATCATTCGCGGCGGCGGACTGGTTGCCTTTCCCACGGAAACGGTATACGGACTGGGCGCAAACGCACTGAGCGATGAGGCGGTCTCCAAGATATACAAAGCAAAGGGCCGCCCGAGCGATAACCCGCTGATTGTGCACATTGCCGAAAAAGAGGATATCCTGCCGCTCGTAAGCGAGCTGCCGCCGAAAGCGAGAGCGCTTATGGACGCTTTCTTTCCCGGCCCGATCACGATAATTCTGCCCAAAAGCGATAAGATCGGCAAAGTTGTGAGCGGCGGGCTGAATACCGTTGGCATAAGAATGCCGCAAAACCCGATCGCGCGCGCATTCATAAAGGCGGCGGGCGTACCGATCGCGGCGCCGAGCGCAAACACGAGCGGACTGCCCAGCCCCACGAACGCAAAATACGTTACGGAGGATATGCGCGGCAGGATAGACGCCGTTATTGACGGCGGCAGCTGCGAATTCGGCATTGAATCTACCGTGCTGACGCTTGCGACGGATACGCCTACCATTCTGCGCCCCGGCGCTATAACGCAGGAGATGCTGCAAGAGGTGATCGGCAGAGTCGATATTGCCAAGGCTGTTACCGAGGGCATGGCGGACGGCGAAGCGGCGGCTTCCCCCGGTATGAAATACAAGCATTACGCACCGAAAGCAAGGATCATCATCGTCAACGCGGGCAAGGAAAAATACGAAAGCTTTGTAAATGCGCAGAAAGGCGCTTTTGCCCTTTGCTATGAGGGCGATCATATAGAGATACCCAAGGTCACCTTCGGCAAAGAGGGTGACGACCTCAGCCAGAGCCACGCGCTGTTTGACGCCCTGCGCAGGCTTGACGAGCTTGGCGCAAAAAAGGTTTATGCAAGAAATCCCCGCCTGACGGGCGTGGGGCTTGCGGTCTACAACCGCCTGATACGCGCGGCGGCATTCTGCGTTTTGGATCTGGAAAAGCCGTTTCTCATCGGCCTTACGGGGCAGACGGGCGCCGGCAAGAGCTACGTTGCGCAAAAGCTTGCGGATATGGGTTATACTATTGTTGACGCGGATCTTTATTCGCACAGGCTGACGGAAAACGGATCGCCGCTTTTGCCGGTGATCGCGCAGAATTTCGGCGAGGACACCGTGCAAGACGGTATTTTAAACAGAAAGCTGCTTGCAAAAAGGGTCTTTGCCAACAGGGAATTGCTTGATAGGCTGAATCAGATCATGCACCCGCGCATTCTGGAAATGTGCGAAAGCCACGCAAAGTTCCCCGCCGTGCTGGACGCACCCCAGCTTTTTGAGAGCGGCGGCGAACGGCTTTGCGCAAGGGTGCTGAGCGTGACGGCGCCGAAAGAACTGCGCCTCTTGCGCATCATGAAACGCGACGGCATTACATCGGAACAGGCGCAGGAAAGAATGAACGCGCAGCATGACGAGGCGTTTTTTAAAGAGAATTCGGATTTTACCGTTATTAACGACGGCAGAGATATACTTTCACAGCTCAACAGATTTAAGGAGGAATCACTATGAGTGAAAAAACAAAAGAGCTGAAAAAGCTGCTTTTTAACAACAAGCAAAACGGCGTTGACTTCATGAGCGAGGAGGAGCTTGCGCTTTGCGACACCTTTTGCGAGGGCTACAAGGGCTTTCTTTTTCACAACAAAACGGAGCGCGAGGTAGCCGCATGGGCAGAGGAAGCCGCGCTTGCCGCAGGCTTTAAAAAATTTGATGAATTCGGTGCGCCGCTCATGCCCGGGCAAAAGGTTTACGTTGCAAACAGGGGCAAAGCCATCATTCTTTGCGTGAAGGGCAAAAAGAGCGTAAAAGAGGGCGTGCGCATTGTTGCCGCGCACATCGATTCCCCGCGTGTGGATCTAAAACAGTGCCCCGTTTATGAGGACGGCTCACTTGCGTTCTTTAAAACGCACTACTACGGCGGCATCAAAAAATACCAGTGGAGCGCGATACCGCTTTCCCTGCACGGCAGGATATGCAAGAATGACGGCAGCCATATCGACATAAAGCTGGGCGAGCTTCCCGGCGAGCCGAAATTCTGCATTACGGACATTCTGCCCCACCTTGCGGTAGAGCAGTACACAAGGAAGCCGAACGAACTGATCAAGGGGGAGGAAATGAATATCCTGATCGGCTCCCGCCCGTTTAAGGACGATGAGGAGAGCGAGAAGATCAAGCTCAATATCCTCAACATTCTTTATGAGAAATATGGCGTCGTTGAGCGTGATTTCCTTTCCGCCGAGCTGGAGCTGGTACCCGCGTTCACCGTGGACGATATCGGCTTTGACAGAAGTATGATCGGCGGCTACGGCCATGATGACAGAGTTTGCGCATACCCTGCCTTTGAGGCGATTGCCGAGATAGACGAGGCGCCCGAATACACCGCCGTTACGATCCTTACGGATAAGGAAGAGATCGGCAGCGTGGGCAACACGGGGCTTGTTTCCAGCTATTTCAAATACTTCATTGAGGATCTCGCCCGCCTTGAGGGCTGCGAGGGCAGAGACGTGCTCAGGCACAGCAAATGCCTTTCGGCAGATGTAAACGCGGCGTTTGACCCCACATGGGCGTTCGCCTATGAGAAAAACAATTCCAGCCTGATCAACAACGGCGTTTGCGTAACGAAATTTACGGGCAGCCGCGGCAAGAGCGAAACAAACGACGCTTCCGCGGAATTCGTAAGCTGGGTCAAGGCGCTGCTTGAAAACAACGGCGTTCTGTGGCAGAGCGGCGAGCTGGGTAAGGTAGACGCCGGCGGCGGCGGAACCGTTGCCATGTATATCGCCAACCTGGATGTGGATACGATCGATATCGGCGTGCCGGTGCTCTCCATGCACGCGCCTTACGAGGTGGTAAGCAAGATAGACGTTTATATGGCGTACAAAGCATTCCTTACCTTCTTTACAAAATAGACGTAAAATAAACGGGGCCGCCTCGCATATTGTGAGGCAGCTCCGTTTTTAATTTTTAAAATTGCTATTTAATTAAATGCGTACCGTTTACTGCATGGCGGCATTTGAGATCAGCGTATACACCGTATTCAGCACCCCCGCTATGACCATGACCCACACGGGGTTGAGTTTTGTTTTGCGAAGCAGAATAAAGCAGACCGCACATACGGCAACAAGCACCCAATTTGTGGCGGAGAGCACAATGCGCTCGCCCCAGAATGCGGAAACGAGCACGGAAACGCCCGCCGCCGCGATCATAGCTACAACCGCCGGACGCAGGGCGGAAAGCACATCGCGCATGACCGTAAGGTTCCTGTATTTAAAATAGAGCTTTGCAAGCACGGTAACGATGATACAGCTCGGCAGGATACAGCCCGCCGTTGCGCAGAGCGCGCCGCCGATACCGGCGATCTTGATGCCCACGAAGGTGGCGGAATTTACAGCGATGGGGCCGGGCGTCATCTGCGAAATGGTGATGAGATCCGTAAACTCGCTCATCGTGAGCCACTGGTTCTGCGTGACCACCTGCTCTTGAATCAGCGGCAGAGAAGCATACCCGCCGCCAAAGCTGAACAGCCCGATCTGGAGAAAGCTTAAAAACAATTCAAGGTAGATCATTTTTGCGCCCTCCCCTTTTTGCGGTTTATGAGCGCCTTTACAACGCCGATCGCCGCACACACAAGGATGATGTATACTACGTTCACCCCGAAAAAGCAGGAGGCGGCAAACGCGCCCGCCATGATGAGGACGGAACCGGCGCTTTTCTGCTTAAAAATATCCAACGCCATATCATAAACAACGCTTGCGATGACTGCGCCTACGCCCGCCTGCATGCCGCCCAGCATGGCCGCAACGATCAGATTGCTTTTAAACGCCTCATAGATGACGGAAATAACGGATATAACGACGAATGGCGGGATTATGGTTGCAAACGCCGCCACCGCCGCGCCCAAAAGCCCTGCCAGCTTATAGCCCGTAACGATTGCCCCGTTAACCGCTATGGCGCCGGGCGCGGACTGCGCGATCGCCACAAGATCCAGCATCTCCTTTTCTTCTATCCACTTATATTCATCCACAAATTTCTTTTTAAAAAGCGTAACGATAACATAACCGCCGCCGAACGTGAATGCGCTTATGTAAAGCGTTGAAAAAAACAGCTTGGGCAAAACGGCGCGCAGGTCTCTTTTTTTATGTTCCGTTCCTTTTTCTTTCATGCGGCGCACTTCCTTTCCTTGCGCCTATATTATATACCCTGCCGCGCGATATGTAAATCTAAATTAAAAAAAGCCGCCGTGCCGGAAAGATGCGGCATTGCGACTTTTTAACGTGGCAGGCGCGGCGGATTCACTGCCTTTTGGTCAGCTGCAAAAACGGTGGTTGCCGATTATGGTTATAACCGGGCGCGAGTGCATAAATTGATCGTTCGTTTTATCGGGATTAAAATAGAATACGGCGCCGCCGGTGGGGTCCCAGCCGTTTATAGCGTCTATCGCCGCGCGTTTGGAGGATTCGGCAACGGGTTCGTTCCAGTTGCTGTCATACACGCAGGAAAATGCGCCCGCCTGATAAACAACGCCGCTGATGCTGTCCGGGAACGAGGGATGCGCCACGCGGTTGAGCACAACGGCGCCCACGGCTACCTGCCCCTCATAGCTCTCGCCCCTTGCCTCTGCGGAGATAACCTTGGCAAGCAGCTGCACATCTGCGCTTGAATACTGGGTGGATGGCGTGGACGTGCCGGTATCCAGCCCCAGATAAAGCAGCGTTGTGGGGCCGGCGATGCCGTCCGCCGTTATGCCCACGCTGCGCTGAAAGCTGCGCACGGCAGACTGCGTTGCCGAGCCGAACACGCCGTCCACGCTGCCGGTGTAAAAGCCAAGATCCTTCAGCTTTTGCTGAAGCTGCCTTACCTCATTGCCGGTGGAGCCGTATTTTGAAAGCACGTATGCCGCGTCGCCCGAGGAGGGATAGCAGAGCTGATACGCAAGCACGCCGCCGCCCACCGCGCCGAGCGCCACGGCAAGCGATATAAGAAAGATATAAAAATTTCTGAAAGCCTTATAAACAGTCATTTCCAACATTCCTTTCCCGCCCAGCGGAATCATAGATCAGGTAAAATAATTGAGCAAAAACGTAATGGCAATACCTGCGCCCACGCAAAGCGCGCTTTGAATGCAGATATAGCGTATCTCGCGCTTCGTTCTTCTGGCGCGCGGCGGTTTCGTTGCCTTTTTTGCAAAAATCTGGGCTTCTTTTTTTAATTTTTCCCCGCCGGCGTTCACATATTCCGGCTTAACGAAAAAAATGATTTTCTCAAAATAGGGATTTTCCGTGTTTGTTACCTCAAGCACCTGCTTGTTCGTGCCTTTTATCATAATCTCTTTTCCTTTCATTTTTTATACAGATAGTGTTGGGTTTTTTGCCTGAATTTATACAGTTTTGCAAATATTGATTTTTGGTGAAAAATGCAATAAAATAATGCTTGACAGGCAGCTTCGATAACAAAACGTATATCCCTTTTTACATATTAAAAATGTTTAAAACGGTGTTGAAAATGTTAAAAACTATGCCTGAAAACGGCTTGTTTAGGTGGTATTTAACTGTTGAAAAGTTAAATTTGAGCAAAATCGGGGCAGTTTTCAATAATTTACACAGAGTTTTCAACAATTTGTAAAGTTACAAATTATTACAGAATTTTTTAGCTATTTTGCTATTTTGATATTCCTAAAATACGTATATTATGATATAATTTTTTTGAATAAAAAGAGGGGAAATTATACAGATAATGATAATTGAAGAGCGCAAAGGCGGCATCGTTCTGAAAGGCGTTTCCTGCCTGAGTCTGCCGCTTACGCTTGACTGCGGCGAGGCGTTTCGCTGGCAGGAGCAGGAGGACGGCTCGTGGAGCGGCGCGGCATACGGAAAATACCTGAATATAAAAGAAGAAAACGGAGATTTCCTGCTCAGCGCAACCAAAGCGGAATTTGAAGCGGTGTGGCGCAATTATTTTGACCTGGACCGCGATTACGCCGCCATCTGCGAAAAGCTGAAAGAGGACGAGCTTGTAAGAGAAACGATAGACGAATACTACGGCATACGGATCCTGAATCAGGAGCCGTGGGAGGCGCTTGTTTCCTTTATTATCAGCCAGCAGAACAACATAAAGCGCATTAAGGGCATCATAAAGCGCCTTTGCGATACATACGGCACGCCGATCCGCCCCGGCTGGCATGCGTTTCCCACAAGCGCGGCGCTCAGCGCGCTTTCCGTTGGCGATCTGGAGGCAATCGGTTTGGGCTACCGCGCGAAATACGTGAAAAAGCTTGCAGACGATGTGGAGCGCGGCGCAATAGACCTTGCCGCCATTAAGGCAATGGATCTGAACGACGCAAAAAAAGCCCTGCTCTCCGTTTACGGCGTGGGCGAAAAGGTGGCAAACTGCGCGCTGCTGTTCGGCTTTCAGTTTATACGCTGCTTCCCTGTGGACGTATGGATGAAGCGCGTGCTGCAATACTACCCAAACGGCCTGCCCGAATGCTTTGCGGGCTATGAGGGCATCGCCCAGCAGTATCTTTTTCACTGGGCGCGCAATAATCTACAGGCGGTGAAATGATGAAAAAGCTTTTTACTGAATATGATGGTATTTCCGAAAAGATATATTTGAACGAAGAGCAGAGCCGCCATATAACAAAGAGCCTCAGAATGAAAAAAGGCGATATGCTGACCGTATGCACCGGGGACGGCAATGATTACGGCTGCATTATAGATGATATAAATAAAGACGGCGCCCGGCTTGCCGTGTGCTACAAGCAGGCATCGGACAGCGAGGCGGATATAAAAGTATCCCTCTATCAGGGTGTGCCGAAGGGCGATAAATTTGAGGATATCATTCAAAAATGCACGGAGCTTGGCGTATATGAGATCATACCCGTTTTAACAAAACGGTGCGTGAGCCGCCCGCAGGAAAAGCAGGCGGAAAAGAAACGGCAGAGATACGCCAGGATCGCGCTGGAGGCGGCGCAGCAGAGCGGCAGAGGGATCGTGCCGGAGATCAAAAAAATGACGGAGCTTAAGACCGCCGTTTCGCAGTGCGAGGCGGAGATCAAAATCGTATTTTACGAGGGCGGCGGCGAACCGCTTTCAGCCCTAATAAAAAAGGGCGCAAAAAGCGCCGCCGTATTCATAGGCCCGGAGGGCGGATTTGAAAAGGAAGAAGTGGAGCTTTTAAAGCAGAACGGCGCCGTTGCCGCAACGCTCGGCAAACGCATTTTGCGCACGCAGACCGCTCCCGTGGCCGCGCTTTCCGCCATCATGCTGCTGACCGGCAATCTTGAATAGCACAGCGCATTTTCGGGAAATATTAATATAAAAGGACAGTGATACTTTATGATATACGATAATTTGACACAGCTTATAGGCAACACGCCCATGATGCGGCTGGACGCGCTTGGCGCGGCAACGGGCGCCGGCGCAAATATAATAGCAAAGCTGGAATATTTTAACCCCGCCGGCTCGGTCAAGGACAGAGTTGCATACAACATGATTGTTGAAATGGAAAAGAGCGGCGCTTTAAAACCGGGCGCAACCATAATAGAGCCCACCTCCGGCAACACGGGCATAGGGCTTGCGGCTGTGGGCACGGCGCGCGGCTATAAGGTGATCCTGACCATGCCGGAAACAATGAGTGTGGAGCGCAGGCAGCTTGTTGCGGCATACGGCGCCGAGGTGGTGCTGACGGACGGCGCAAAGGGCATGACCGGGGCGATTGAAAAGGCAAATGAACTGAAAAAGAGCATATACGGCGCGGTGATCGCCGGGCAGTTTGAGAACCCGGCCAACCCGCAGGCGCATTACAAAACGACCGGCCCCGAGATATGGCGCGATACGGACGGTAAGATTGACGCCTTTGTTGCCGGGATCGGCACGGGCGGCACGATAAGCGGCGCGGGCAGATACCTCAAAGAACAGAACCCAAAGATAAAGATCATCGGCGTGGAGCCCGCCTCTTCCCCGGTGTTGACGGAGGGGCACGGCGGCGCGCACAAGATACAGGGCATCGGCGCGGGCTTTGTGCCCAAAACGCTGAACCGGGATATTGTGGACGAGGTGCTGACCTGCACGAACGAGGCGGCATTTGAGTTTGGCAGCAAGATCGCAAAAACGCAGGGCATACTTGTGGGCATTTCCAGCGGCTGCGCGGCATGGGCGGCGGTTGAGCTCTCTAAGCGCGCGGAATTTAAGGGCAAAAATATTGTTGTGCTCCTGCCCGATACGGGCGACCGCTACCTTTCCACCGGCATGTTCGGCTGATAAGGCGCAACCGTAAACATTCAATAAACGCACTGAAAACGCTCTGCCGAAATTTCGGCAGAGCGTTTTGATTTGGTAGAAAGATATTGTTCAATACACAGGTTTTACAACCCATCAGTCAACTGCGTTGCTGCTTCAATTAAGCCTCCCTTGTGTAAAGAAGATTCCCCTACCAGGGGAAATGTCGCGCAGCGACAAAAGGGTTGCGCAGCCGGTGGGTTGGCGGAGCCAAGCCGGAGGGATTGTTGCAGGTGCGTTATTGCTTTGCTCTGCGCTTTACCGCCTTTTTGACTGCCGCGCCGGCAACAAGCGGCACAAGCGGCAAGATAACGGAAAGAACGGCAAAACCAATGTTGCCGGCAAGGCTGCCGGAATAAAACACAGACGATACAAAGATATTCGCCGAGCTGATGAACTGCCATGCGGCGGACGGCAGATCAAGATTGCCGAATACGCCGGCAACGGAGAGCGCGGCGCTTACCGCAAGCTGCAATTCAAAAACCAGCAGCCCCCATTTTATCTTTTTTATGCCGTCCGTATACCCGGTAATAAAATTGAAAATGAATAGGATGCCGATAAAAACGGCGCTCATAGCGGCGCCCGGATACATGATACTGAAAATGTGCAGCGCAAAATAGATCAGGAATGCCGCCCAGTATGCCAAGATCGGCTTTAAATTGCAAAACAAAGCTTTCATACGTGCGCCTCCTTTTTGGCAAAATATATGTACAGTTAAATTCGGAAAAAGAATAAAAATTTTCCTAATTTAATAATACAGCACAAATAACGCCCTATCAACCCGGCAAACAAAAAGGCTCCCCGCAGGGAGCCTTTCCATTTTGTTATTTAAGAAATATTACCGTTGTTATCACAAGTGGCGATGATTTTTACAGGGATAGTCTTTGTGATTATACCGAGCCAGTATTTCTTTACAACATAATCCCCTGTTGCCGTTCTACCGGATCTTGACACCTCTGCCTTTGTAACTTTCCATGCACTGTCATAAATTTTATATGAGGGAGAAGCGCTGGTACATGTAGCCGAGCTGCCTGTATAGGTAAACGAGGCTTTCAGATAGAGTGTCCACTGAATTTCACTATCGGAATTGTAATATGAAGAATATTTCGTTACGGTTTTTGAACCGGAAGCAAAAAGACTGATGCCGCTTTCTATCTGTGTGATAAGATAGCTGCCGTCTTCATAATACTCTATCTCCGTATCGGCTGTTTGCGCGCTCTGCGCCATTGCGCCAAACGGAACGGTAAAACAAAATATCAAAGTTAATATAAAAACAGAAATTTTTTTAAACGTTTTCATAATTCTTACCTTCAATAAAATGACCGGAAACAAAGAATCCTTGATTTTCTTCATTTCGCGAGCTTGCCGAACCAATAAACACAGCAACGCTCCATACGATAAGGGCGATGATCAGAATGGCGGATACCGCCCGCTTTATGCTGAGTTTTCTTTTAACGGCTTTAATATCAAGCGTATCCATATACTGCTTGGCAATCTCTTCCTTTTCACCGAAATGCAAAACAATATCTCTGAACGTAACGCTCTCATTATCCGCGGCAAAATCATAAATATCCTCTTTAAGGCCGCTGATATACTTTCTTTTAGAGCCGCTGTCGCCCGGCAAAAGGAGCATGATCTCCTTAAGATATTTGGATATTTCTTTCTTTAACTCTTTTTGCATACATATCTGCGTCTGCATCTCTGCCGAGGATCCTGCTTACGTTTTCGCAGACCTTATCATAATCGTTGAGCAGCTGAAGATAATACAATCTGCCCTTATCCTCCATATGATAATACCTTCTTTTACGCTTAACGCCTACCTGCTTGATATAATCCGTAATATATCCGTTTTCGGTAAGGCGGAAAAGGATATTGTAAAGCGAGCCTTCCAGAATAAAATACTTGCCGCCGCTTTTTTCCTTAAACGCCTGTGTGATCTGATAGCCGTAAAGGTCTTCACTCTGAAGCAGATGCAGGATAAGCATTTCCGCAGTACCTCTTTTGAAATTATCTGAATTCTGCATTTTAGACACCTCCATCTTTTCTTGTTCTTATTCTTACACATCTGCAAGCGGATACATGCAAGCAGGCGTGTAACTATGTTTTCCGAAATAATCCAAATCTTTGATTTGGTTGTTATTTCTTGAGAACATTGTAACACAAAATTCCTTTTGTGTAAACATATTTTTTTGCCATTATGTAAAAAAGCTCCCTTTCGGGAGCTTTCAAACTGCCGATCATGCCGGCAGAACCGCATTTTGCCTCCCTTGTGTAAAGGGAGGTGACGGCGCAGCCGTCGGAGGGATTGTTGCAGGTGCGTTATTGCTTTAATCAGCGTTGTGTTTTTACAACCCCTCAG
>OIXS01000347.1_pt1 | contig 30115 bp, 19 predicted proteins | sample 1587841 | NCBI WGS metagenome assembly OIXS01 (sample SAMN03283254) | human gut metagenome | biome: human-associated habitat; material: feces | host: Homo sapiens | place: USA | collected 2013
TTTATCAGAAGTTGCTCTATGATTTTCAGTGCCGTTCTCAGCGACGAAGATTATCCTATCATAGCGGCTTCTAATTGTCAATGTTTTTTATATATTTCATGCAATTCTGAATATTCTGAAAATTTTGGTTGTTTATCTGACTTTATTTTTATTTAACTGTTCTGGGTCTGCATAAATAAAAGCTGCTCATTTTCAGAACAGCCTTTATCATATACGGGTACTTCTTTAATTAAAAACATCTCATTAATAACAGATATTTTCTTCTATGCTTTCTGACTCTTTAATAGAATTTATAAACTCCAGCCAGTTGCAAGAAGCTGCGTCTTTACCATATTACTGTAAATTCCATTTTTCTTTTCCAGTTCGGCCGGACTTCCACTCTCTGCAACAACACCATCTTTCAGTACAACAATCTTATCTGCATCCGCTACTGTTCTCATCCTGTGGGCAATAATCATAACTGTCTTATCTTTAATCAGACGTGACAGCGATTCCTGGATCATCGTTTCGTTATCTGCATCCAATGATGCCGTGGCTTCATCCAGCAATATGATCGGTGCATTTTTCAGAAATGCTCTTGCAATAGAAATCCTCTGCCGCTCACCGCCTGAAAGTTCCGAACCATTCTCTCCGATCATTGTATTCCATCCGTCAGAAAGTTTTTCCGCAAATTCATCGCAATGTGCAAGTTTCGCTGCTGCAATCACTTCTTCATCTGTAGCATCCATCTTTCCGATTCTGATATTTTCCATAATTGTATTATTGAATAATGTAACATCCTGAAATACGATCGAATAAAGTGACATCAATGTCTCCGGGTCAACTTTTGAAATATCCATTCCACCTACTGTGATCTTTCCATGATCTACGTCCCAGAATCTTGACGCCAGACGTGAGACGGTTGTCTTTCCTCCACCGGACGGTCCGATCATTGCAGTTACTTCCCCCTGCTTTGCCACAAATGAAACATCTTTCAATACAGTTTCTCCTGAATCATAAGAGAAACCAACGTTGGAAAATTCAATATCATATCCTTTACGATCCATTTTTTCTGAACCTTCCTGCACCTCATGCGACAGGATTTCATCCAGTCTTGCACTCTGTACTTCAGAAGATATGATTGCCGCAAGATTTTGAAGAGATACCTGCATTGGATCATAAATCCTGGATACAACCAGCAGAAACATAAAGAATGTAAGCACACTGATCTCCCCTTTTGCCAGCAGAGTTCCCCCAACCAGTGCAACCGTGGCAATTCCGAGCTTTAAGATCATCTGAGCACTTCCCACAAAAACTGCTGTTCCAAGTTCTGTAACAACAGCATGCTTCTCTACGGCTTTTATCTTCACATCCAGACCTCTCATATAATCATCCTCTGCATTATATGCATGAAGATCTCTTGCACTTTCCAGGCACTCCTGAATCCCGTCCGCACATGCCATTTTTAATTCCATCTGCTTCTGATTCAGACTTTTCTGAACTTTTCCCGAACAACCTACAATAAGAAATGAAACCGGAAGCACCCAAAGAGCTGCCAATGCCATTCTCCAGTTGAAAAAGAACATTCCCACTGCAACGATTGCTGTAGAAATGCATGCTCCCACCAGTTCCGGAATAAAATGAGAAGACGCAGTTTCCATCTGTGCACAATCCGCCATGATCGTACTCGTCAAATCTGACAGATCTTTTTTGCCAAAGAACGACAACGGAATCTTTCTCAGCTTTTCTGCAAGCGTGATTCTCCGCACACCACTTTCTACATAAGTTGATAAAAATGTTGCATTATATTGTATATAAGTTGTAATTGCGATCAGGGCAAGTGTCACGCTAATGCCGGCAATATAAAATCCACCTTTTCCCTGAAGTGTTCCTTCCATATAATCTTTCACTATAAAATACAGCAGCGAAACCGGAATCATCAAAACCAGATCTGATACCGTAACTGACACAAAGGCTTTGAGCATATCCGATGCACCTTGCGGAGAAAGAGCATATTTATGCATCAGTTTTTCTTTTATTTTCATACTTATTACCCGTCTTTCTGCGAAAGACACCAATGCGTCATGAAACAAGTGCATTGGCTTTCGCTATCTAATTTATCTTCCTTCTGATATTATTATGTTATAAGACTGGCACACTACAGAACACGTGGAGGTGAGTGGCGGGGCTGTATAGCGGCGACCTCGTATACTTATATGTTGTCGGTCATCCGTTAAGGCATCAATGAATGGCGCATTACAGTAGCCCGTAAACTTATCTCTTCCGAAGTCGACTCGATCTCGCCGGATGACCAGTCACTGTCAGTTTTATAACTATAAATTTCAGGAGGTTACTTTTATTGTCATTTAAAATCTTAAAATTTAACTGCTGTGGACTTGACGTCCACAAAACATGGATCTATGCCTGTATCGGTATCACTGACTCCAACAATCGTACTGAATATAAGCAGGCTCGCTTTTCTTCCTTTACTAAAGGATTGAATGAGTTGTGTGATTGGCTTGCCAAATATAACTGTAAAGATGTTTGTATGGAATCAACCGGAAAGTACTGGATCCCTGTTTTTAACATTTTAGAGCAACACAATCTATGGGTTACTCTTTCTCATCCCAAATACACAAAACCAATGAAAGGAAACAAGACCGACCGCAAGGATGCGAAATGGATTTGTGACCTTTACATGTGTGGAATGGTAAAACCTTCTTTCATTCCACCTGCTGACATCAGAGAACTTAGAGATCTTGTAAGATACCGATTTAAACTCACTTGTATGATAACTGGAGAGAAGAATCGTGCTCAAAATTGTCTTACTGTATCTAATCTTAAGCTTGATGATGTATTTTCTGATGTATTTGGTAAATCATCCCGTTCTATTACAGAACAGATTTTAAAACACCCTGGAGAAACATTTGATGTAACACCTTTTGTTGATGGCAGATGTAAAACTCCTATTGAAGAAATACAGGCCGCTGTTGATGGTGCCATTTCAAAAGAACAAGCTGTGAAACTTAGACAGTGCCTTGATCACATCGATGAACTGAACAAGCACATTTCAGAAGTAGAACAGGAAATCCTTCGTCTCAGTGATAAATACGAGATTGCTTTAAACTTAATAAGGACTGTTCCCGGATTTAATAAAAATCCACTAACTGCCATTCAAGTGCTTTCAGAGATTGGTGGTGATATGTCTGTCTTCCCCACAGCGAAACACCTCGTCTCATGGGCAGGATGCTGTCCTCGTAACGATCAAAGCAATCAAAAAATCAAATCCACTCGGATTTCCCGTGCTGGTTCCTATTTTAAACCAGTTCTGGTACAAGTTGCAAATGCTTTAATCAAATCGAAGAAACATTTAGAATTTACCAACCGCTACAAGCGTATCAAAGCACGCCGTGGTCACAAGAAAGCCATCATTGCAATCTGTCGTATGATCCTGACCGCTATCTGGCACATACTCTCAGATTTAAAGCCATATACACCAGAAGGTTTTCTTGAATCTCGTCCTGTGAAAGAAGAAAAAGTTCTTTCCATTTCACAAGCACTTAATCTTTTAAAACAACGGGGCTACATCATAAAGGATGAACCTTTATCCGTTTCCTGATTAGGTGTTGCGTTAATATTTAATTTTTCAAGCTATCCCTGGGATGGTTTCTTTGTTATGCTCTATTTTCTCGGGTAACCTCTACTTCTTTGTTTCAAACTTATGCACCTACCTTCCAACAAACCGATTGATTGTACTCTTTCCACATATGTGCATAGAGTCCGTCTGCTTTTTCAAGTTCCTTATGCGTACCACTCTGGCAGATTTCTCCGTCTCTGAGTACAAAGATCCGGTCTGCATCAATGACCGATGAAAGTCTGTGGGCGATCATGATCACAGTTTTTCCCTGAGAAAGTCTGCTGAATGCAGCCTGCACCTTTGCCTCATTATCCGGATCTGCAAATGCTGTTGCTTCATCCAGGATCAGAATCGGAGCATTTTTGATCATCGCTCTTGCGATTGAAATCCGCTGAGCTTCTCCGCCTGACAGATACGTACCTTTTGAGCCGATCACTGTGTCAATCCCGTCCGGAAGTTTCGCTATGATATCCTCACATTGAGCATTCTTTAATGCCTTCACCACCTCTTCACGGGTGGCATTTTTCTTTCCCATGCGTACATTTTCGTAAATAGACATTTTCAGAAGCCGGCTGTCCTGAAATACAAATGATACCATATCCATCAGAGCTTTCTGGTGGATTTCCTTTACATTTGCTCCGCCAATCCTGATCTCACCCTGAGACGCATCTGCAAACCTTGCAACCAGTCTCGCCAGCGTTGTCTTTCCTCCACCGGATGGTCCGACAAAAGCGATATGCTCTCCCGGACGGATCTGAAGACTGATATCGTGCAGGGCATCTTTTTCTGCCCCGTCATACCGGAAAGATACATGTTCAAACTCGATAGAAACATCTTCGGGACTCTTTTCCTCTGCTGCCTGCGGCAATGGTTTTCTTTCTATAATATTATCAATTCTTGCAAGTGCATCTTCCACAACCATTGTATTCTCACCTGCATACATCATCTTTGTCAATGTAACGGTAATGATCGGGGTGATAATAATATAGAATAACAGGTTTAATAAAAACTCAGGATCTGCAGTTCCGCTTTTCACTCCGCCCAGCAGATAAACCGCTGCGATCAGAATTGCGAAAACTGAATTAATTGCAACCGTATATCCCATCATTGGAAGTCTTAAATCTTTTGTATAGGAAATCGTCCATTTTTCATATTTTTTGATTGAATCCCTGAATCTTTTAAAAGAAAAGACCGACTGTCCAAATGTTTTTACAACCGGAATCCCTCTGACATATTCCACTGCCTCGCCGGACATTTCTTCCAGTGCATTCTGATATTCTTCCATTTTTTTCTTCATGTTCTCTCCCATCATGGCACCCATGACCAGGAAAGCTACAACAACCGGGATAAGACATAAAAGCCCCAGTTTCCAGTCAAAAACCAGCAGAAGTGCCGCCAGGCCGACCGGGGTTGCCGTTGCTACATATTTATCCGGCAACTGATGTGCAAGATAAGTTTCTGTCGCTGCACTGGACTCATTTACAATCTTTCGGATCTTTCCACTTCCCTCATCATCCATAAATCCAATCGGCAGAGATAAGATATGTCGCATCAGTCTTGACCTCATATTTGCCTGCACTCGGAATGCTGCCAAATGAGAACAGATCAATGCCCCGATATAGATCAGCATAGACAGGATTGCAAAACCGACTGCACTCCAGCCATAGGTAGACAGATTCTGTGCCGCACCATAATCCGGTGCAACCCGTAACACCTCTTTTATCAGCCGCCAGATAAAATAGAACGGAACAAGTGCCACAAAGGCACTGACAGCCGCAAGAACCCAGGACGCAACTGCCAGGTATTGAAAACTTCCGGCATACTCCATCAGCCGGCTGACCGGTGTCTGCTTTTTTTCTTTTTGTTTAGCCATTGCTAACCCTCCTTGACATTTTTATTATTAATTAGCCCTTTAGAACTTTTATAAGTTCCAACTAACCAGCATCAAAAGGAAAACGCGATGAAATTTTCCTTTTCATTCATCGCGTTATCAGTCATTGATTGAACAGCATTCTCCGTAGATAATATTCCATCCGGCACTGTGATACTTTTCAAGCATTTCTATATATTCCCATGCTTCCTCTTCTGACATATCATGCCGGATCACTTCAAAAAAGCTCTCAAAAAGTGCTTTATTCATTATGTGCATGAAATTCTTTGTCAGTGGCTTTCCATCCTTAAATCTCAGACCGATCGCCTCCATGAACTTATAAGTATAATCTGTCTCAAGTTCTACAAGATGTTCCACAAAATCCTGAAATCTTGTACCATAAGAGCTTTTCACCAGGATCTGAAATTCTTCCAGATGAGCGTACATATACTTCACAAGCTGCTTCATTCCGTCTTCCGCATAATCATCCAGACTCACTGCCTGCCGATCCGATTCTATCGCATGAAATTTTTCCTGAACTCCGATAAATATCCCTGTAAACTCTTTTGCCACCGGTTCTACGATTGCTGAAAAAAGTCCTTCTTTTCCACCATATCGGGAATAGATCGTTCCGGTCGTCGTTCCCGCCTCCGCAGCAATCGTCCGCAGTGATGCATCTACATAGCCTTTTTCAAGGAACTCTTTCTTTGCACATAATTCTACTTTTTCTGAAATACCTTCTACCTGCTTAGCCACTGACTCCTCCTAGCTTATAACAGTGTCATGTAACACTGTTATAAGTTTAAATCTTAATCTTTTTTCTGTCAATAGTTACCAATGTATCTCTTGCATTACTGATAGATTTTATCACTATCCCTCATTACATCTCAAGACTGATCTGATCTTTATGCACATTCTCCGGCATTTTCAAACTGGGAATTATAAAGATCTGCATAAAATCCACCCTTTGCAAGAAGTTCTTCATGATTTCCCTGCTCCACGATATCTCCGTCTTTCATAACAAGAATCAGATCCGCATCACGGATCGTAGACAGACGGTGTGCGATCACAAAGCTCGTTCTTCCCTTCATCAGATTATCCATCGCTTTCTGAATCAGTACTTCTGTTCTTGTATCGACAGAGCTTGTCGCCTCATCCAGGATCAGGATCTTTGGATCTGCAAGGATTGCACGTGCAATCGTCAGAAGCTGCTTCTGTCCCTGGGAAACGTTGCTTGCTTCTTCGTTCAGTTCCATATCATATCCACCTGGAAGTGTCTTTACAAATCGATGCACATGTGCTGCCTTTGCAGCCTGGATCACTTCTTCATCTGTAGCATCCAGTTTACCATAACGGATATTTTCACGGATGGAGCCATGGAACAGCCATGTATCCTGAAGCACCATTCCGAACATTTCTCTTAATTCACTGCGGTTGAAATCCCGGATATCGTGTCCATCTATTTTTATCGAACCATCATTTACATCATAAAATCTCATTAGCAGCTTGATCATTGTCGTCTTTCCTGCTCCGGTCGGACCAACGATCGCAATCTTCTGTCCTTCTTTTACTTTCGCAGAAAAATCATTGATGATGATCTTATCCGGGTTATATCCGAAATGAACATGGTCAAACTCTACATTTCCTTTCAGATTTTCTACGGACACAGGATGTTCCACTGTCTGATCTTCTTCTTTTTCTTCAAGAAATTCAAAAACCCTCTCGGATGCTGCTGCCGTAGACTGCAACATATTTGCTACCTGTGCCATCTGCTGGATCGGCTGGGTGAAATTACGGACATACTGAATAAATGACTGAATATCTCCGACCTCGATCACATTTTTGATCGTCAGGAATCCTCCAAGGACTGCCACACCTACATAACCAAGATTGCCGATAAACTGCATGACCGGCATCATCATTCCTGAGAAAAACTGAGATTTCCACGCAGAATCATAAAGCTTTCCGTTGGTCTCATTAAATTCTCTGATCACCGCTTCTTCTTTATTAAATGCCTTGATGATATTATGTCCGCTGTAGATTTCCTCTACCTGTCCGTTGACATTTCCAAGATATTCCTGCTGTCCTACGAAATATTTCTGTGAATGTTTCATTACAAATGACAACAGCAGCATGGACAATGGAAGAATCAGCAGTGCTACCAGTGTCATCAGCGGACTGATGGAAAGCATCATCACCAGCACACCGATGATGGTTGTGACCGATGTGATCAACTGAGTTGCACTCTGGTTCAGACTCTGTCCGAGAGTATCCACATCATTTGTCACTCTTGAAAGAACTTCTCCGACCGGTTTCGTATCGAAATAATTCATCGGCATCCGGTTGATCTTCTGTGAGATTTCTTTTCTTAATTTATAAGTTGTCTTCTGCGATACACCTGTCATCAGGAATCCCTGGATCAGGCTGCACGCTGCACTGATCAGATACAGACTCAATGCTGTCGCCAGAATCGTTCCGATTTTTCCAAAATCCATGCCTGATCCGCCTGAAACCTTACTGACAAGACCATTGAAGATTTCTGTTGTCGCCTTTCCGAGAATCTTTGGTCCGGCAATATTAAAAATCGTTCCGCAAATTGCAAAGACTGCTACGAAAAAAATCTGTATTTTAAATGAAGCCATATAGCGGATCAGCTTTTTCATTGTTTCTTTGAAATCTTTTGCCTTTTCGGTCGGTGCAACACCTCGCCCCATTCTACCTCTTCTAGCCATGGATCTTCTCCTCCTTTCCATCTGTCTGAACGGCAGATTCCAGTTCTGCCCTGGAAAGCTGGGACTCTGCGATTTCCCGATATACTTCACAATTTTTCAGCAGTTCTGCATGTGTACCTTTTCCGACAATCTTTCCATCATCCAGGACAAGGATCTGCTCTGCATGCAGAATGGTACTGATTCTCTGTGCTACGATCAAAACTGTACTTTCCCTCGTCTTCTCTGCAAGGGCATGACGCAATGTCACATCCGTCTTATAGTCAAGAGCCGAAAAACTGTCATCAAAAATAAATACCTGTGGATGCTTTGCAATCGCTCTTGCAATCGAAAGTCTCTGCTTCTGACCACCGGATACATTGGAACCGCCCTGAGCGATCGGACTTTCATAGCCTTCCGGTTTAGTCTCGATAAATTCTGTAGCCTGTGCGATCTCTGCCGCTTCTTTCATTTCCTCTTCTGTTCCATCCTGATTTCCGAACATGATATTAGAAGCAATATTTCCTGAGAACAGGACTCCTTTCTGCGGAACATATCCCAGCTTTTCTCTGAGATCATGCTGCTTTATGTCACGGATATCAATTCCATCCAGCGTGATCTTTCCTTCTGTCACATCATAAAACCGTGGGATCAAATTGACCAGTGTTGATTTTCCACTTCCTGTACTTCCAATAATCGCCGTGGTCTGTCCCGGCCGGGCTGTAAATGTGATATCCTGCAGCACATCTTCGTCTGCTCCCGGATATTTAAAGGATACATGATCAAAGGAAAGAACTCCTTCTCCCTGCTCCGGCAGTACTTCCGGCCGTTCCGGATCACAGATGATCGTCTCACTCTTCAGCACTTCTTCCACACGGTCAGCCGCTACAGCCGCACGCGGAAGCATGATCGAGATCATGCAAAGCATCAGGAATCCCATGATGATCTGCATGGTATACTGAATAAATGCCATCATATCTCCCACCTGCATCTGACCATCGCTGATTCCATGTGCTCCGGTCCATACAATCAGAACAGAGACTCCGTTCATGACCAGCATCATTGCCGGCATCATAAATGTCATCGCACGATTGACAAAAAGATTCGTCTTTGTCAGTTCTACATTTGCGTCATCAAATCGTTTCTCTTCATGCTTTTCTGTACTAAATGCACGGATAACCGACAGTCCTGTCAGAATTTCTCTGGTCACAAGGTTCAGCTTATCCACAAGCTTCTGAAGCATCTTAAATTTCGGCATTGCCACAACAAAGAGTAATAATACCATGCATGCAATGATGATCACCGCAAGTCCGATGATCCAGGACATCGACACATTTGTCTTCATTACCTGGAATACTCCTCCGATCGCCAGGATTGGTGCATAAAGTACCATTCTCAAAAGCATAACAATCAACATCTGGATCTGCTGGATATCATTCGTACTCCTCGTAATCAGTGAGGCTGTTGAAAACTGGTTGAACTCATGATTGGAAAAGCCCACAACCTTATGGAATACTCTGCCTCTTAAGTCACGTCCTGCTGACGCACCTACTCTTGAAGCCAGGAATCCGACCAGTACACTTGCTGCCATTCCGAGGAATGCCAGTGCAATCATCATTCCCCCGGTCTTTGCAAGATATCCTGTCTGAATCTTTTCCATGTCCATGCCCAGATCCTGATAGACCGATTTGCAATAGCTGACCGCTGCCTGATCCAGAATCGTATCCGGAAGATCATCCATCTGTTCTCCCATCTTTTCCACCATGGCAGTTCTCTGTTCTCCCGGAAGCATCTTCATAATATCAAAGATGGTTGTATCCTCTGAAACTGTCCCATCCGGAAGACTCGACTTTAACTGAGACTCAACTTCTTTCGTCATATCACTGCCGGACTCAAAACCAGTCGTCATCATCATCGGGAGCTTCAGAATATCCTGAAGTTCCTTCATCTGTTCCTCATCCCCGGATACGGATTCTTTCAGGACATACGCATCTTTTTCATAAGATTCCGTATCTTCCTCATAAGCATCCATTACTTTCTGCCCGTCTTCTTCTGATACAAAAAGTAATAATTTATCCATCTCTTCCCGGGCGATCTGCTCCGGTATCTCATCTTCAATACCACCCTGCTGGATTCCAACATTGACAATGTTGGAAGTATATGCAGGTAAAGACAGATCACAGTAAGCCTGAACGAAGAGAATTAACATGATTGCTATCATCGCTTTCCAGTACGATGCAGCGTATTTGAATAAATTCTTCATTTTATCTGTTCCTTTCCTTTTCTACATTTTCACAAATCTGAAATAAAATTCTTCTCAGAAGCATTTTTTCCTCTGGACTGATCCCTGTAAAAGCAATTTCATCCATCTTTTCTGCAATTGCTTTTACATGCTCAATACATGCCTGCCCTTTCTCTGTCAGATCCAGCCGCATCATTCTCTGATCTTTTTCATCAACATTCCTCACGATATATCCCGACTTCTCCATCTTCTGGATCATCGATGTGATCGAAGGTGCACTTACATTCAGCTTCTGTGCCAGTTCTTTCTGTGATATTCTTCCATCTCTGTGAAGCTGAAATAAAATCATTGACTGACTTTTATTCAGATCATATTCAGCATACATAGTCTGTGCCAGCTTTCCGATCTTATGGGCTGTCATCCCAAGAATCCCAAGTGTCGGCATCTCCTGTCCTTTACACGACATAAATACTCTCCTTCCATTAGTTAGTTAATTAACTAATGGAAAATATAGTATAATTCCACTTGTAAGTCAACCTTTAAACTTCTTATTTCACATTTTTTTAATACTTTTTGCACAATTTTTAGTTAATTACTTAAGCAAATCCAAAAACTAAGCCGCTACATAGAAAATTTCCCATGTAACGGCTTTTTGTCCCTTTATTCTACTTTCAATATTCTTTCTTCTCCAGTATTTTTATGCTGCATTGATACGAAACAGTCAGACCGATAACGAGTATCATCATTCCTGCTCCTAGCAGTTGTCCTGCACTCAGTGAAACAATTTTTTGAAATATCCCTGTAGGATTCACGCCCAGTCTTCCGCACATCTTTCCTGTCAACACTCCTGCTCCCCCAAGAAACAATACAATTACCGCTATAATAAGTCTTCCTTTTTCACCGTCAAATTTTAATCGTACCGGTATGTTCAATGCAATAAGAACGACTCCTGCCATCATCCCCCAGGACATTATCATTACCAATTTTTTCAGATCCGTTCCGTAATTTCCTATCATTGAAACTACGGTTGTTATTGTCAGACCAAGTAACCAGACTGCTGCATCCAGAGAAATGCTGAAAATATATTTTTCTCTGACATAATCCTTTTTCGTGACCGGCAACGAAAAAAGATACTGAAACCCATGATCCATTTCATCATATGCAAGCATATTTGCAACATAAATTGCCATCGTGACAGTAATATATATTCCAAAACACGCTGCACTTTCTTCCCGGTCTATCACTGAATTATTCAAGGCTCCAACCATTAAGGCTGCTCCTCCGATCATCACATAAATAATCCCTTTTCCCTGACTTTTTAAAAGTCCCCAATCTTTTAATAACAATCCCTTTTCTGTTCTCATACCGTTTCCCCCTGAATCATCATAACGATCACTTCATCCAGGCTGCCATTTTCAACTGCAACACCCGGATGATTTTCCATATAATATCTCTTTTCTTTTGTCAGACAGGCATATCCATAACTTTCTTTTTTCTTTTTTAATAAGTAAGATTTGTCCAGTTTTTTCCACTGCTCCTCCGTCACTTTAATCACTCCATAATCATTCAGGATCGTATCCATCGTTTCATGCAGGATGATCTTACCCTCGTGGATCATATAAATATCATCACACAGGCCTTCCAGATCTGAAGAAATATGGGAACTGATCGCTATACTGCTTCCATCCACTTCGGTCATATACTCCCGCAGCAGATCCAGTACCTGCTCCCGTGCTGTCACATCAAGACCTGCCGTCGGTTCGTCAAGTATCAGGAAAGGAGCCTGGTGTGACACTGCGATCAGTACATTCAGCTTTGCCTTCATTCCGGTAGAAAATTCTTTTAACTTCTTATCAAGTGGAAGGTTCAATTTTTTGCATGATCCGAGAAACTTTTCTTTTTCAAAAGATGGATATACATTGCTCAAAACCGGAACAATATCTTTAATTCTTAAATATTCATTGAATCCTGCATTTGTAAATGCTACTCCAATCTTCTCTTTATCCTCTCTCGTCAGTTGCTGTGGTTCTTTTCCAAAAAGTGTAATCCGACCGGAATCTCCCTTTACCAGTCCTAAAATTGCTTTAAAAAGCGTACTCTTTCCTGCTCCATTTGCCCCGACGATTCCTGTGATCTGTCCCGGTTCAACGCTCATGGTACAGTCCAATTCAAAATCATCATACCGCTTCCTGAAATTTTCTATTGATAACATAACTACTCCTCCATGATCAGCTCAAATAATTCCTTCAGTTCCTCATCTGTCATTCCGTTCCTTCTGCCTTTCATCACTGCAGCTTCGAGATCCGCTTCTACTTCTCTGCGACGTTCTTCCAGCATAAGTTCCTTATTCGAAGCTGTCACATACGTGCCTTTCCCATGCACGGTTCTCGTCATTCCTTCTTCTTCCAGGTTGTCATACGCCTTTTTCACCGTCAATGCACTGATCTTCAACTCTTTTGCCATCGCCCTTACAGATGGAAGAAGATCACTTTCCTTTAATTCACCGGAAATGACCTGTGCTTTGATCTGCTCCATGATCTGCTCGTAGATCGGCACCATAGATGAATGGTTAATTATAATCTTCATGACCTGCCTCCTTTATGTAAACAGTATATAACAGTGTTAAACTGTTGTCAACTGTTATATACTGTTCATATAAATAAAAAATGCAGAAACTGTCTTTTTTACAATTTCTGCACATTTAATCATCATATGATGTCGGGGGCAAAAGCCCCCGACTTTGATGCCTACGGATTGCTCCGTGCTACGCACTCCCACAATCCTACCCAATATTCGCATATCGTGGGATTATCATCCCACTTTTATGCTCATATCGGGGCGGGTTCTAAGGTCTTTCACCCACCTATGAGCAAGCTCATGTGGGCTTAGACCTTTTGAACCTGGCATCATATAAATTCATATAAGTTTTTGAAAAATGAAACTGAATATTCACAAAGATAACAGGCTGTGGTATAATACAAGGTACTGTATTGAGGCTTCTGACAGAAGAAGTAGTTGCTATACTAAAACTAAAAAGAATAAGAGAATTTCAGAAATTTCAACAGGATGGGAAGAGAATCCCTTGAAATCAAAGGATTTATAGGAGGAATATAGAAAGATGAAACTTGGTATCGTGGGTTTACCAAATGTAGGAAAAAGTACATTATTTAATTCGCTGACAAAGGCAGGAGCAGAGTCAGCCAATTATCCATTCTGTACGATCGACCCGAACGTGGGAGTTGTAACAGTGCCGGACAAGCGTCTTGATGTGCTGGGAGAGATGTATCATACAAAGAAGATCATCCCTGCAGCCATCGAGTTTGTAGATATCGCAGGTCTTGTAAAAGGTGCATCAAAAGGAGAGGGTCTTGGAAATCAGTTCCTTGCCAATATCCGGGAGGTCGATGCGATTGTACATGTAGTGCGCTGTTTCGAGGATACCAATATTATCCACGTCGACGGTTCCATTGATCCGGCGCGTGATATCGAGACTATCAATCTGGAACTGATCTTTTCGGATATTGAGATTCTCGACAGAAGAATTGCAAAGATTGCCAAGCAGGCAAGAATGGACAAGACACTTGCCAAGGAACTGGAGCTGGTTGAGGCAGTGAAGGCACACCTTGAGGATGGCAAGATGGCAAGAACATTTGAAGTACCGGACGATGATGATGCACAGATCTGGTTTAAGGGATACAATCTCCTTACCGCAAAGCCTACTATTTATGCGGCAAATGTAGCAGAGGATGATCTTGTAGACGATGGAGCTTCCAACCCGCATGTGGCAAAGGTTCGTGAGATGGCAAAGGAAGAAGGCGCAGAAGTATTTGTGATCTGTGCACAGATTGAACAGGAACTTTCCGAACTTTCCGAGGAGGAAAAGAAAGAATATCTCGATGATCTTGGGGTGGCATCGAGCGGACTCGACAAGCTGGTTGCAGCAAGTTACCGTCTGCTTGGACTGATCAGTTTCCTTACCGCAGGGGAGGATGAGTGTCGTGCCTGGACGATTAAAGAAGGAACGAAAGCACCACAGGCAGCTGGAAAGATTCATACCGATTTTGAGCGTGGATTTATCAAAGCTGAGGTTGTCAATTATCAGGATCTGCTGGATAATGGAAGTCTTGCAGCAGCCAGAGAAAAAGGAATCGTTGGCATGGAAGGAAAGGATTATGTGGTTAAAGACGGCGATGTGATTCTTTTCAGATTTAATGTCTAGTCAAGAAATATGTGATAGTTATGTGGGAGCATATGACAGAGCAACAGTATCAACATGAGGTTATTGTGCCGGACAAAGGCTTTCCGTTTAAACTTTTTTTATTCGAGGGACACAGCGGAAAATATATCAGGGAGAAACACTGGCACCGGTCGATTGAGATTTTTGCAGTGCAAGAAGGAGAACTTGATTTTATTCTTGACACAACGCATTATCATCTGGGAGAAGGCGAGTTCATCATTGTCAACAGCAACGAGGTGCATGCGATCCATGCGAACAGGCCGAATCACACAATTGTGCTGCAGATTCCGCTGAATCAGTTCGCGTCGTACTTTACGGGCGAGCAGTTTATCTGGTTTTCGCACAGTGAACGGACATACGATGAGCAGGTGGCATGTCTGATCTTTCGTATGTATAAGGTGTATCGGATGCAGACAGATGGCTATGATTTTGAAATTTTAAGTATGTTTTATCAATTATTACATATTCTGGTAAAGAAATACAGGAAGCTGGATGTGCAGGATGAATTGCTCAAAAGCAATCAGCAGCTGAACCGGCTCGGTATGATTACATCCTATCTCAAGGATCATTATATGGAAGATATTTCGCTTGGAAAACTGGCGGGAATATTTGGATATTCGCCGTCTTATCTGTCAAAAATGTTTGCACGCTATGCGGGCATCAATTATAAGGATTATCTGCAAAATATCCGGCTGGAACATGCGGTAAAGGATTTGGAAAATACGGATAAGCAGATCGTGGATATTGCATTTGATCATGGATTTGCCAACAGTAAAGCGTTTACCAATCTGTTTCGCAAGCGGTATGGAATGCTGACGAGTGAATACCGAAAGCAGCTTGTTAAGAAAAAGCAGAGGGAATCATATGCCCATCATCGGGCATTGCTGGAAAAAGACAAAAAAGTGACATTGTAAAGACAAAGAAAGGCATGTCTCCATGGCTACCAAACTGTTATACTCAGAAAAAATGAGTATGAGGAGGTAATCATGGAGATTTTTTCTGTTAATGATGAAAAATTCCGTAAATACGGTAAGGTTTGGAATAACATCGAATGCACAAAACTGATAAAGGGGATGGAGCACACACCGCTTCCGGAGGATGTTATTTATGTGCCGTCAGTCGAGGAGCTTGAAGCGGTTCCGGAAGCAAAGACATTCAGCGAGCGTGTCTTTGGCGGACTTCCAATCCAGATTGGTTACTGCAACGGAAACAATCACAAGTTAAACGCGGTAGAATATCATAGAAATTCCGAAATCAACATTGCGGTAACGGATATGATCCTTTTATTGGGATGGCTGCCGGATGTAACGGATGAATTTACTTATGATACAGCAAAAATCGAGGCTTTTAAGGTTCCGGCAGGAACGGTCGTTGAAATGTATGAGACGACACTTCATTATGCACCGTGCAACGCAGCAGACGGTGGATTTAAGTGTGTTGTGATCTTGCCGAAGGGTACAAACACACCGATTGATTTTACCCTTGCAGCAGATGGTGAGGACAAACTTATGACCGCGAAAAACAAGTGGCTGATCGCACATGAGGAGGCTGCCATCAAGGGTGCATTTAATGGATTAAGAGGAGAGAATATATCACTTTAACCGTGCTTGCGGATGCGATTGCTTGTCCTTTGACAGAAAAAAAGCTATAATAAAAGAAAGCTTTTGAGGAGAAGGTAGAGTTATATGAAAAAGAAAATCGTATCAACTTTAGTTGTGATTGGATTGCTTATTGTACTTGGGGGATACAGTTACAACGTTCAATATAGGCAGAAACCGGAAATTAAACATTTTACCGCTTTTTTCAGTGTTACGGGCAGACCACTGGGAATGCAGAACGATATAAAGGAAATCATTGCTGACAAGATCGGAGCAGACTGCGAGGAGAACTGGCTGGTTGGATAATCCAAGGAAGAGGTGCTCAATTCGTACATTGCTTCGGGAGAATATCCGGATTTTATTCTTGGAGAGAAAGCATTACTGGAGGCAGATGCTTTGATCCCGATTGATGAATACTGGGATGATTATCCGAATATCAGGAATTATCTTTCGGAGGAACAGTGGGAGCGCTTCCGGCAGGAAGACGGACATATTTACTGGATTCCACAGTTTTGTGTGTCTCAGGGAGAGAATGTTGAAGTGACGCATACGGGCGAGGCATTCTGGATACAGACGCGCGTTTTAAAATGGGCCGGATATCCGAAGATTACAACGGTGGATGAATATTTTGATCTGATCGAAGCTTATGTGCAGGCGAATCCGGTCATGCCGGGCGGAACAAAAAATGTTCCGTTTACCATGTTGTGCGATGACTGGAGATTCTTCTGTCTGGAGAATGTGCCGCAGTTTCTGGATGGATATCCCAATGACGGAAGTTGTATGGTTGATCCCGGGAATGATCAGGTCATTGATTATAATACGACGGAGACTGCCAGACGGTATTTTCAGAAGCTGAACGAAGAGTACCGCAAGGGTATTTTTGATCCGCAGTCGTTTACCAGTACATACGAAGAATATCTGGATAAATTAGGAACCGGTGCTGTTCTCGGAATGGTTGACCAATGGTGGCAGTTCTATTACAATCTGGCAGAGCCTTATGAGACAAACGGACTGAGTGATCTGGGGTGCGATTATGTTCCGCTTCCGATTACAATGGACAAAGGTACGTCAAACCAGTGGCATACAAGCCGGAATGCAGAGATGGATACATCGAGCGGACTTTCGATTACCACATCCTGTGAAGATGTGCAGGGGGCACTTCAGTTTGTAAATGATCTGCTGGATTCCGATATTACGAAGCTTCGATTCTGGGGAGAAAAAGACCTGGACTATTCGGTGGACGAAAACGGTATGTTCTATATGAATAGTGAACAGGGAAAACGTCACGGAGACAGCGTGCTGAATGAATCTCATTTTTGTCCGTATTCGTATTTTCCACGAGTAGAAGGTCTGCTTGACGACGGAATCAATGCATTTTCGATGGAGTATCAGCCGGTGGAGTTTATGAAAAGCCTAAAGCCCGACATACGGGAGTGTTTTGAAGCGTATGGTGTACAAAACTATGTCGAGCTGCTGGGAACAAATGAAGCGCCCGGCGCATGGTATCCGATGTATTCGTATACACAGTCTTTGTCATCAAAATCCAAAGGCGGCATGATTCGTGATGAAATCGACGCGGTCAAGAGAAGCTGGTTACCGCAGGTGATCATGAGCGATGACTTTGCATCGACATGGGATGCATATATGGCTGCATATCAGGAATGCAATCCACAGGACTATTTCGATATCCTGCAGAGGCATGTGGATCAGATTCTTCAATAATACGACAATTATGTGATATAAGTGATAGAAATAAAATCCTCATTCATAGTGCGATATTTTTGATCGTACACGGATGGGGATTTTTATTTACGCTGAGCAATGAAAGGACAGGCAGATGGGGAGAAGTAAATGGAAGTGTTGAAATTGTATATTCATGTGAATGGCTGCGAGAAGGTGGAATCTGAATGCGCTACCGTACAGATGATTTCGTTTGACGGAAGGTGCGATGGAGATTATTTCAGAGGAGAGATCCTTCCGGGCGGTGTGGATACGCAGATTTATTATAAGGATCAGCCATCAAAATTATCGGCTCGTTATCTAGTGCAGGGAATCGATCATACGGGGCGCGGATGTCGGATATTTATCGAAAATAACGGAATCATGTATGACGGTGAAACGATTACCAGACCGGTCATCTATACGGACAGTATTGCACTGAAATGGATGGAAACGGCATCTATGTATGGAACCCTTACGGTTGTGGAAGGACAGCCGGTAATCACGATTTATACGGATAAGAATAAAAATAGTGGAAAAGGGAGCGCAACATGAAATTTATCATAGAACAGAGTGCGTATTCCGGGGTTTTGAAGATCGCAGGAAAAGTTGCACATGACATGGAACTTGTGACCGGCACGCTGCCGGAAATCCGTGTTGTCGAAACGATCGATCATGAAGAGGTAAGAAGCAGTGCAGCCCGTGAACTGACGATCATTGTCGCAACGATGGAGCATAGCAGGTGGCTGGATGCACAGAAAAATATCCCGACGGATGTGTTAAAAGGAAAACGGGAGTGCTACGGATGGTTTTTCCCGGATGATGGCTTGCGGGAGAGACTGCTTGTCATTGTCGGAAGCGATAAGCGGGGAACGATATACGGACTGTTTCATTTGTCGGAGATCTTTGGTGTATCCCCGTTTGTGAACTGGTGTCATGTGGTGCCGGTGCATCGGGATGAAATCCGGCTGAGCACGGATATGGCATGTATTGCAAAGGAACCATCGGTGGAATACAGGGGATTCTTTATTAATGATGAGTGGCCTGCTTTCGGTACCTGGAGTGAGTACCATTTCGGGGGACCGAATGCGAAGGCATACGAGCCGATCTTTGAACTGCTTCTTCGCCTGAAAGGAAATTATCTCTGGCCGGCGATGTGGAGTGCGCGGTTTGAGGATGACGGTCCGGGACTTCTGAACGCAGAACTTGCGGATGAGTACGGCGTGATCATGGGAATGTCGCATCATGAGCCGTGTCTGCGGCAGGGTGAGGAATACAAATATCTGCGCGGAAAAGACAGTATTTACGGAGATGCGTGGAATTTCAAGACGAACCGGGAAGGAATCATAAGATTCTGGGAAGATGGTCTGAAGCGGAGCGGTAAATTTGAGAATGTGATCACGGTTGGTATGCGTGGAGAAGCGGACACCGCGATCATGGGAAAAGGGGCAACGCTTGCGGACAATATTGAACTGCTCAGGGACGTGCTCAGAACGCAGCGAAAGCTGATCCGGGAGAATGTCAATGAAGATCTGTCGAAAGTTCCGAGAATGATCGCTTTGTACAAGGAGGTGGAGGCTTTCTTCTACGGGGATGAGACGACGCAGGGGTTGATCGGATCCAAGGAGCTTTATGATGTGATCCTCATGCTTTGCGATGACAATTACGGGAACTTAAGAACGCTTCCGACGGAGGAGATGCGTAAGCATCCGGGCGGATACGGTATGTATTATCATTTCGATTATCATGGGTGGCCGACCTCCTATGAGTGGATCAACAGTTCCTATCTTCCGAAAATCTGGGAACAGATGACGCAGGCATATGATTTCGGAGTACAAAAACTCTGGATCGTCAATGTGGGAGACATTGCAACGCAGGAATTTCCGTTATCGTTTTTTATGGATCTGGCTTATGATTTTGAGCGTTGGGGAACGACTGCACCAAATACGACGGATGCCTATACCAGACTGTGGGTAAAGCGGCAATTTGGCAGGCTGTCGGAAGTGCAGCAGGCGCAGATTGCGGATATCCTGACGGATTATACAAGGATGATACACAAGTGCAGACCGGAGGCGTTAAGACCGGAAACCTATCATGCAGCAAATTATCGTGAAGGTTCACGGGTGCTTGCGGAGGTCGGGCGGGTGATGCAGACCGCACAGGATTTGTACGATGAGCTGGAGCGTGTTGCGCCCGAAATACTTCCCGCTTATGTTGCGCTCATCTGGTATCCGGCGATGGGAACGATGAATGTGCTGAAGCTTCAGCTGTTGTCCGGAATGAATCATTATCTGGCAGAAATCGGTGCACTCAGTGCCAATGATTATGCGAAAGAGGCAAAGGCATGTCTGGATGCCGATCAAAAGATCATAGAGCAGTATCATCGGACAGATGATGCGCGCTGGTACGGAATGGGACTGTCGCAGCATATCGGGTTTACGAATTGGAATGAGGATGAGTGTAAGAACCCGCTTCTGATGCAGGTGTTACCGCTGCAAAAGCCGACGATTATAGCAACGGTGGACGGTACCGTGCAGCATGTGGAAGGCAGTCCGTGGCTGAATCAGAGAATGACGATTTCGGATTTTCTGAATCCGGAATGCAGATGTGCTTCGATCAGCCTGTACAGCAGAAGCGAACTTCCAGCATCGTTTCGGGTGATCGAAAAGCCCGAATGGATCGTACTGTCCGCAATGGATGGAACGCTTGACGGTGAAGAACACAAGAGACTCACCATTGATGTCACAGTGGACGAGAGTGCGCTTGCGATGGCGCTCACCGATGGAAGAACGCAGGGAATGATCCGGCTGGAATTGCCGGCGGGCATCTGCAAGATCAGCGTGCCGGTCGACCGGTCAACGTATGAATATGGAAACAATACGTTTGTGGATACACAGGGATGGATCGCAATCGAGGCGGAACATTACAGCAGATGCAAGGACGGTTTTGATCGGGAAGGACAACCGATGCAATGGAAATGTCTTGCCGGCTACGGAAAGACTTTATCTGCGATGAAAGCATTTCCGACGGATTCCTACGCAGATGCAGAGAATGGGGCACCGTATATCGAATACAGCATCGTGACAAAGCAGGCGGGGGATTATGAAGCGGAATTTTATATGCAGCCGTCGAATCCTGTGACAACAGAGAACCGATTGCAGTATGCAGTGTCCGTGAACGGTGTTCCAATGCAGATTTTGGATGCCGTTACGGATGATTTTAAGATCGGAGATCATCAGCCTGTGTGGGCGCGCGGTGTGCTGGATCAGATCCGGCGCCGGAGTGTACCGGTGCAACTGGAACAGGGAATCAATACGATCAGGGTCACTCCGGTTACACCGGGCTTTGTTCTTGAGAAGATCGTGATCTATCCCCATGGAAACAAACCGGCAGAAGCCTATCTTGGACCGACAGAAACGTATCGGTGCAGGAGCTGATCATATATCAATACAGTGAGGAGCATGTCAGTCCATTTGCGGAAAGGAAATTTGGCAAGGGCTGACCGAAAGAGGAAGGAGAAAAATATGGCAGGAGCTTATGAAACAAAACAGTACCGCAATGTATTTGCGGAGTATGGTTATTCGGAAGAAGAAATCGAAAAAAGAGTACAGGAGACATTTGAGACGATTTTTCATGGCAGCGAAGAGGAGCGCTTTTACCATGAAGCCGGGGAGGATATGGGATTTATGGAAGATACCGGCAATCATGATGCGCGGACCGAGGGCATGTCGTATGGCATGATGGTCTGTGTACAGCTGGATAAGAAAGAGGAATTTGACCGTCTGTGGAAGTGGACAAGAACTTATATGTATATGGATGAAGGACCGGGAAAGAATTATTTTGCATGGTCCTGCGCTTTGGACGGCACAAGAAATGCGGACGGACCGGCACCGGACGGGGAAGAGTATTTTGCTATGGCATTGTTCTTTGCATCAAGAAGATGGGGAGACGGAGAGGGCATTTTTAATTACAGCAGGGAGGCAAAAGCGATCCTGCATGAGTGTGTGCATAAGGGAGAACCGGGACATCCGGGCGATCCGATGTGGGAGCCTTCCAACAAACTGATCAAATTTGTCCCGGGACTGGATTTTAGTGATCCATCGTATCATCTGCCGCATTTTTACGAGCTTTTTGCGGAATATGCCGATGAGGAGGATCGTAAGTTCTGGAAAGGCGCTGCCGAAGCAAGCCGGGCCTACCTGCATAAAGCCTGTCATCCGGATACCGGATTGTCGGCAGAGTATGCGGATTATGACGGAACCCCGCACAGCGCGCATCAGGAGATCTTCGGCCGCCACGACTGGTATTACAGTGATGCCTATCGCACGATCGCAAATATCGCGATGGACCATCTGTGGTTTGACAAGGACCCGTGGCAGGTGCAGATTGCAGAGAAATTCCAGAAATTTTACTGCGAGGATCAGAAGGATCACTGGGACGGTGTCTTTTTGACCGACGGAACCAGACTGGAGGAGAAAGCACTGCATCCGGTAGCCATCATTGCGGTCAATGCCGAAAGTGCACTGGCTGCGGACGGAACTTATGCGAAACAATGTGTTGACAAATTCTGGAACACACCTCTTAGAACCGGTGAGAGACGGTATTACGACAATTTTTTGTATATGTTTGCGATGCTTGCTTTATCGGGAAATTACCGGATCTATTAGAAATGATGATTAGAAAATGAGGTATTGGGAAAGGAGGAGAAAATGGGACACAGTGAGGAAATGATCCAAAAGGCGATCGCACAGGAAAACGGCAAGGTACATGTGAATGCACAAAGCATTCCGGAAAAATATCAGCAGAAGAGAGCCGATGAGGCCGGAGTGATCGAGCATATCCGCTACCCGTCAAAAGATTATTTTTTAGCTGGAAAAGAAATCACAAAGGAAGCAAATGTTTATCTTCCGTATGGTTACAGCCGGGACAAAAAGTACAACGTGCTCTACCTGATGCACGGAATCGGCGGAGACGAAGCCGAGTGGGGAATGGTTGATGAGGATTCGCTGGTAAAAAGAATGATGGACAATCTGATCTATTACAAAGAAATCGAGCCATTCATCGTGGTGACACCAAACGGACGCTCCACCGAAAACTGTGCAAGAGAAGGTTCGGATTATAACTCGTTTTATGTGTTTGGTAAAGAATTGCGTTCGGATCTGATCCCGTATATGGAAGCGCACTATTCGACCTATGCGGTGGAAGGCGATCCAAGTGCTTCAAGAATGCACAGAGCGATGGCGGGACTTTCGATGGGAGGGATGCAGACGATTAACATCGGAATCGGAGAATGTATGGATCTGTTCAGTTATTTTGGTGCATTTTCCGCAGCACCGACCAGCAATCTGGCGGAGAAGACAGCAAAAATATTAGAGGATACTCCATATACCGTTGATTATTTTTACAATATCTGCGGAATGGAGGATGAGATCGCGTACGACAGCGCGGCAGCAGCTGCAAAGAATCTTCCTGATTTATGTGATAAATTAACGGAACCTGATAATTTTATCTGGCAGGAATTAAAAGGCATGCATGATTTTCATATCTGGTATCTCGGCTTTTTCAATTTTGCGCAGATAGCCTTTAAGTAAATTGACGCGCGGTGTTATTTTACCAGTAAATGTAAAATTTCGCCGCGCGTGATTTATTTTATGTACAACGTTAAAACAAGCAGAATAAGGATTGGAAGTGTCCTAGCATGCGGGACAAAAATCACTAAAACATCACAACAAATTACACTCCTTGTTCAAAATCCAAGCCGGCAAACCCGAATTGTTTTACTGCAATTTGTCGGCTGTTCTTCTATAGTTTTTCCCTGTTTTTGTCGGCTTTGATTTTGCTACTATTAAGGTACACGAAAATCTATTTAAGGAGGAAAATAGGAGTGGGAAAAATGTGGAAAATGGGGGCGTGTATTGCACTATCCGCGGCAATGATGCTCACGAGTGTAGGCGGTATGCTGCCGTCGGATTGGGGTATTGATACGGTATATGCGGATGAGACACAGACAACAACCAAGACGTTCGCCGCGAACCAGCTGACAAAGGCTTTTGCAGGTGGCGCTGATGGAACTTCCTGTGAATCAGGGGAAGAAGGTTGGAATGTTGTGCTGAAACATGATGATGCAGAGCACAAGTATCCACAGGCAGTATGGAATTTGTCTGAGTCCTTTGATCTTGCAAATGTAGAGTCTGTTACCTTCAATGTTAAAAGTCAGGAAGGCGTTATTGCTTTGAAGCTTGGAATGACAAATGCATCGGGCTGGTATGATGATGTGGAAGCATGCTATGGTCAGAATGGACAGAAACAATATACGATCGTTCCGGAAAAGACGGAAGGAACGTTTGATAAAGTCGTAATTATGACAACCCAGAATGATGCGTCATTTTGTTTGACCAGTGTGGTTGTAACGTTAAAAGAAGGAAGCGGAAGCCAGATTACTCATGGCGAGAACATCATTGATAATGGAGATTTTTCAAATCAGGATTTCTCATCCTGGAGTGCTTCAAAAGGAGATGCTACGATTACAGCGGAACCTGTTGAAAATGGAGCTGATATTGGTGTTACAACATGTGGTGCTATTACAAGATCCCAAGATCCGTCAAAATCATATGAATGTTTTGCACAGGACATCACGGAAAAAGTAAGCGAAGGCGAAGAATATGAGTTTTCTTTTTGGGCAAAATTGTCGGATGATTATAATAAAGAATTGAAAGATTCTCAGAAAACTGTTCAATTTCAGCCGTATTATGAGAATGGAGATGGCAAGCAGGAGTATGATACAACAGGACTGATTTCCGGTACATCCGCGCAGATTCTTGAAGCTGGAAAATGGACGAAATTCGAAGGAACATACAAGATTCCATCAGGTGCGAAGAAGGTTGTGATTCGTATTTTGGAACAGGGAGATTGGCAGGAACCAGGTTCCTGTATCATGGGAAAATACTATGTGGCAAATGTATCCATGAAAAAGATCACAAAACCAAAACCGGAGATCGAAGAGAACATTCCGGATTGGAAAGCATCCGTTACAGAAAGTCTTGGAAATGGTTCGATCGCAGGTACTGCCATCATGTCAAGTGAGATTTCAGATGATACGTTGATGGCACTTGTCAAGAAGCATTTCAATGCGGTGACATTCGGAAACGAGTTAAAGCCGGATGCACTGTTTAACTATCAGATCGGACAGTCTGTTGATTCTACAACAATTACGTTCCAAGGGAAGGAACTGAAGGTGCCGGTTGTTAATGATAAGCAAGAGAATTTAGATTTCTCACGCGCGGATGCAATGCTGGACAAAATTCTTGAGTGGAATAATGCTAATCCGAACAATAAGATTCGCGTCCGCGGTCATGTGCTGGTATGGCATTCACAGACTCCGGAATGGTTCTTCCACGAGGACTATGATGTTGCAAAGCCATACGCAGATAAGGAAACTATGAACCGCAGACTGGAGTGGTTTATTTTCAGTGTGTTTGATCATTATTTTGGAAAGGCTGCAAACGGAAAGTATGACGGACTCTTTTATGGCTGGGATGTTGTAAATGAGGCGGTCAATGGCAATACATACCGTGATGATAAGGTTATTTCTGATGCAAGTGATACAAGTACATCGGATACCCGTCATGGAAGCAATTCCATGTGGTGGAGAGTATACAAGAGCAACGAATTCATCATCAATGCTTTCAAGTATGCAAACAAATATGCGCCAAATGATGTAGAACTTTACTACAATGACTTCGGAGAGACAGACAACACCAAGTGTGAGGGTATCGTAAAACTGATCAACGACGTGAAGTCTGCAGACGGAACCAGACTGGATGCTTTTGGTATGCAGGCACATTACAATGTGGACGGTTTCTCAGCAGCACAGTTTAAGAGTGTAGCGAAGAAGTATGCACAGGCAGCCGGCAAAGTGCAGCTGACTGAGCTGGATTTTAAGGCAAGCAGTACCTACGATGGTACAGCGGCTACAAGGGAAAGCGAATACACCAAGATGGCATACTGCCATAAGAATCTGTATGAGGCGATCAAGGCGTTAAAGGAGGAAGGAGCAAACGTATCCGGCATTACCGTCTGGGGTGTCATTGAGCCGAATTCATGGCTGCATTCCCAGTCGAATCTCGGTGGCGGAGCAAGCGGCTCTGCACAGTGCCCACTGCTTTTTGACGGAAACTATAAAGCAAAGCCTGCTTATTGGGCTTATGTGGATGCAACGAAACTTCAGCCGGCGATTCAGAAGGTTACCATTACAGAGGCGAAGGATGGCAATATTGCAGGAGAAACCTATACGATCGATCAGGGTGCGGTACAGGCAGAATTTATCCCGGTTTGGGATGCAGACGGTCTTACCGTACAGGTAAAAGTAAAAGATACAACCGTAAATGACGCAGATGCCGTTACGGTATATGTAGATCCGGACAATTCGGCATCGGATATCACACCACATAAGGTGACGGTTGCAAGAACAGCTGCTGCTGCGATCGCAGGCGGATATCAGGCAACCGTCAAGGTTTCGATGAAGGGTTTGAAAGTTGCACAGCAGATCAGTCTCGATGTTGTTGTAAACAATGACGGGGAGACAGGAAGCTTTAATGATCTGACCGGAAAGCAGGAGTCAAGCAGCAAGTATTATGCAGTGGCAACCATGAAGCCGGGCATCGAGAAGATCCCGTACGGAACAATTTCGGTTGACGCAGATGCAGATGCCGCATGGGGCAATGCGGTAAACATCCCGCTTACGATCAACAAAGGCTCCGAGGCTTCTGCCAATGCAAAGGTTCTCTGGGATGATGACAATCTCTATGTATATGCAACCGTAAACGACGCGGTATTGGATAAAACAGGCGCTCAGACGCATGAGCAGGATTCTCTTGAAGTGTTCATCGACGAGGACAACGGCAAGACCGCTTCCTATGGAGAGGACGATAAGCAGTATCGTATCAATTATAACAATGGGCAGTCCTTCAATGGTAAAAAATGTCTGGCAGAGAATGTCAAGTCTGCAACAAAAACAATCGATGGCGGATACGTGGTTGAGGCTGCTTTCAAGTGGACGGATATCAAGCCGGCAAACGGAACCAAGATTGGTTTGGAACTCCAGATCAACGATGCAAAAGGCGGCAAGCGTATCGGTACGTTAAGTTGGTATGATGAGACCGGAATGGGCTGGTCAGGCTCAAACGTATATGGTACGGTCGAATTAACCGGAAAGACCGGCAGCAATGGCGGCGGCTCGTCTGTAAATCCGGGAACTTCGGATACGAAGCCAGATGTGAAACCGGACGGAAAACAGGATACGAAGCCGGATGTGAAACCGGACGGAAAACAGGATACGACCATTGAGACATCCAGAGTGGAAATTACAGTTTCCGGCGATAAGAAGGCTGAGGCATCGGTAACCATAACAAAGGATGCGCAGGGAAATGTGACCAGCGCAAATGCAACGGTATCGGGATCAAAGGGAACACTTACCGCAGATGTGGTAAAGCAGCTTACCGAGGCGGCAGGAACCGAAGATCTTACGATCATCGTGCAGGTTAAGAATACGAATGGTGATGTGAAATACACGGTTTCCGTTTCCGCAAAGAATGTGAAACATAATAAATCACTGAAGGCATTTGTTGTCAACCGTAAGACGGGTGAATATGAACTGATCAACAGTAAGACCTATAAGGCTGAGGACGGAAATCTGAATGTAAGTTTTGGAAAGAAGGGCGATTATGTACTTCTGACGACAAAGGAAGCAGCCAGAATTGAAAAAGAAATCCTTAAGACCATCGCTCCGAAGAAAGCAAAGGCAACGGTTAAAAAAGGAAAAACAACGGAGTTTAAGCTTGACAGCAAGCTGAATCAGAACAATGTAAAGAAGGTAACTTACAAAACTTCCAAGAAGTCGATTGCTACCGTAAACAAGAACGGTAAAATCAAAGCAAACAGGAAAGGAACGGTAACGATCAAGGCGACCGTGACTTTAAAGAATGGAAAAACAAAAACGGTATCCATGAAGATAGTCGTTCGATAGAAAATATTGACAGGAATACAATTACTATAGTTTGTCGGTAATTATTCCATAAAAAGCCCTCGTGACGCAAGCGGGGGCTTTTTTTATAATCAAATCACAAGAAAAGCATAATCCCAAAAGAAATCAAGCAGTAATAAGAACGTTGTTGATTTTGCACCGATCCATCTGAATCAGGAAAATCAGGAAAAAAGCGTAAATGTATAAAGAAAAGAAGGTCAAGAAGGCAAGGAGGTAATGATTATGAATGGACCGGCAGCACCAAAGGATCCGGAGAAGAAAAGACCATATTTTTACATTATGAAGGATAAAGAAATCTTCGGAGCAAAACAGGAAGACGGAAGTGCGATCCACTTTATCTATGAAAGTGACGGAAGGCTGATTAACAGCGCACAGATCGTCGGAAATATTACGGATGAGAACATGCTTCGGTTATTGGAGACGGTGGAGGGATTCGGCAAGCTTGTACACAGTATCGGGGTGTCTGTTGAGACTGACAATCCAAAGGAGGAGATGGAGTTCATCTTCCAGATGTACGGGAAAAAAGATCTCTACGGAGGCGGAACCAATCTGCGATGCAGCCTGACCGGAGACGGAATGGAACGGCGCATTTATCTGTCGGATTATACCTGGACAGAGGATGATTATATTCCGGGACAGATCAAGTTCATCATGAGCGTACCGGAAAAGATGGGAAAAGCGAGCGTTCGGTTTTATCTGAACGACGGATATACGGCTCCGGAAGAGGTGGAAGAAGAAGCGGTGGATACGAAATCGGAACGGTACTGCACGATGATCGAGCGTTCTCTCATGAATCTGGGCAACACCTACCGTATCCGCAAAGCGATCGAGAAGGCGAGAGCCGGAAAAGAAGTAACGCTTGCCTATATCGGAGGTTCGATCACGCAAGGGGCGGGAGCAACACCGATCAATACCGCGTGTTATGCCTATAAGTCCTATCAGCTTTTCAAAAGCAGATTTGCGATGAGAGATAACGTTAAATTTGTGAAAGCGGGAGTTGGAGGAACCCCGTCGGAGCTTGGAATGCTCCGCTTTGACAGAGATGTGTTAAGAGACGGCGAGAAGCCGGATATCGTAGTCGTAGAATTTGCGGTCAACGATGAGGGTGACGAGACGAAGGGCGATTGCTACGAAAGCCTTGTGCGCAAGATCTTAAAGCTGGATTGGAATCCGGCGGTCGTTCTGCTTTTTTCCGTATTTGCCAATGACTGGAATCTGCAGGATCGCTTAAGTCCGGTCGGCAGACTGTATGATCTGCCGATGGTCAGTATCAAGGATACCGTAGTGGAGCAGTTTACAAAGAAACCGAACGAGGGAAGGGTTCTGACAAAAAATCAGTTCTTTTACGATATGTTTCATCCGAGCAACCTCGGCCATACCATTATGGCAGACTGTTTACAGTATCTGTTTGAGCGCTGTGATTTGAGCGAACATGCAAGACTTGACGCTTTTGAGAGCGGCCTGACCGAGGAGGGAATGCTTGCACAGCAGCTGCAGATGAAGCCGGCAATCGGCAAAAGCTTTGAGCATGTACGGCTTCTGGATAAGAAAGATGTCTATGCCGGGGCCCAAATCGACGCCGGTGGCTTCTGTGCAACGGATGATCAGCTCCAGAGTGTGGAGATGGATGACCGGTTAGAATTGACACCGGAGTTTCCGTACAATTGGATGTACGATGCAACGATGCCGGAGAATGCTGTCTTTACAATCCGCATCCATTGCAAAGCGCTTGTGTTGATCTTTAAGGATTCCGGAGAAGTGGACGTTGGAAAGGCGTATGTCGATGTGGACGGTGAGCGTCGCATGACGGCGGATCCGCATATTAACAACTGGCAGCACTGCAACGCGATGATCGTGTTCAAAGAGGATGAAAGCGCCGACCATACGGTACGCATTGAAGTCGCAGAAGAAGACAGAGACAAGAAGTTTACAATTTTAGGATTTGGTTACGTGTTATAAGGAGGAGTAAAATGGTTACAGTTAAGAATCCGATTTTAATGGGATTTTATCCGGACCCTTCCATTTGCAGAAAGGGAGAGGATTATTATATCGTCAATTCAAGTTTTGTGTATGCACCGGGAGT
>OIXS01000356.1_pt1 | contig 29854 bp, 19 predicted proteins | sample 1587841 | NCBI WGS metagenome assembly OIXS01 (sample SAMN03283254) | human gut metagenome | biome: human-associated habitat; material: feces | host: Homo sapiens | place: USA | collected 2013
CCCCTCCCGGAACTGTCCACATCAGTGTAGCCAATCCATCGAGCCACAGGTAGCAGCACGGCGTGCCCGACAGGTCGCGGCTGCGGAACTCCGCCACCTCGGCGTCGAGGTCGGAGCAGAAGCTCGAGACCTCCGAGCTCGACAGCGAGGATATGCCCAGCTTGGACGCCACGCGCTCGACCTTGCGGGTGGACACGCCGCACACGTACATCTCCTGCACGATGGCGGCCACCGAGGTGTCGACGCGCGACCATCGCGCGAGCATGCCCTCGGGGTAGTAGGTGCCGTGCCTGAGCTTGGGTATCTCGAGCTCCACGTCGCCCACGGCGGTCTTGAGCGACCTGGGGCGGTAGCCGTTGCGGCTGTTCTCCCTGCCGTCGCTGCGCTCGTTGCGGCCCGCGCCGCACATCTGCTGGGCCTCGGAGTCCATCAGCGCGTTCATCACGCCGCCCAGCACCCTGCACGCGAACTCGCGCGCGTCGCCGCACTCCTGCCAAAGCCTCGCCGCCTCGAGGGCCTCGTCGCGGCCGAGGCGCAGTACACTCTCTTCTTGGGGCATCGCCTTTCCTTCCATTCGTCACCTTCATTACTCCAACGACGAATTCTAGGCGGTGTCCCTTCCCTTTCAAGAAAGGGAAGAGGCGGGTCATGCCCCGCCTCTTACACCACATCTCTGCGCGCTACCGCGCTCGGCCGCTTCGATCACGTGTTTGGCGAGAATCGCCGTTGTCACGGCGCCCACGCCGCCCGGCACGGGGGTGATGGCACCAACAACCGGCTCCACAGCATCAAAATCGACGTCCCCGACCAGCTTGCCAGCGTCCTCATCCCAGTTAATGCCCACATCAATGATCGTCTGGTCCTCGCGAACGGCATCCACGCCAATCGTACGCGCGCGTCCAACGGCGGCAACCACAATGTCGGCAGCACGGCACTCGGCAGCAAGGTCGCGCGTATGCGTATGGCACGTCGTCACGGTCGCATTGCGCGCCGTAAGCATGGCGGCAACAGGACGCCCGATCACCAGCGAACGCCCGGCCACAGCAACCTTAGCTCCATCCAGCTCAACACCGTAATGGTCCAGCAACGCTAACACTGCCCCGGCCGTGCAGGGAGCAAAACCCTCGCCGCGCCCCGAAAGCGTGGTAAGCAGCGAAGACGGCGTCATGGAGTCAACGTCCTTGGCGGGATCGAGCGCTGCGGCGACGGCGTTCTCGTCAAGGCCGGCGGGCAGCGGGCGGAACATCAGACAGCCATGAACAGCCGAATCAGTATTGATATCCTCGATGGCCGCCAGCAGCTCGTCCTGCGAAACATCGGCAGGAAGCAAAACGCGGCGCGCCTCAATGCCAACCTTCTCGCAGCGCTTGAGAGCGCCGCGCTCGTAGGATAGGTCGTCCTCGCGCTCACCCACACGCACGATAGCCAACGTCGGAACAACGCCCCGCTCGCGCAGCGCTGCGCAGCGAGCGGCAAGCTCCTCAGTCAAAGCACGGGCAACGGGAGCACCCTTCAGCAGTTCAACCATAGCTATCCTCTCTTCCTTGCAGCGTCGGAGGCGCGGCGCGCCAGCGCATCGGCGCGCGGCAACCATGTGTCGAGCAACTCATCACACGCGGTCTCGAGCTCCTTAGCACGAACGCGATCCTTCATAGACGTGGTGTTCGCAAAAAGCGTCAAGCTCGCGCCCTGCATAGCAGCACGGCAGAACACGGCGCCGCACGCCACATCGGACAGCAGCTGACGCGAACCCTTGTCGGCCATGTCCTCGAGCAGCGCCAGCGCACGCCCGCAGGCATCCATAATGCGATACGGCGGCATAGCGGCCACATGCAGAGCATCCTGAATCGCGGTCGCTCGAGCCGGATCGTCACGCGGAATACCGTACGCCGCGGACACCCGCCCGTAGGCACGAACGTCCTCGGCAACCAACTCGACAAGCTCCTGGGCCAGCTCATCCGCCTGGGCAAACGCACGCGTCAGGTCATCCGCACGATCAGCAAGCGCGGGATTGGTCGCACCGTAGCGGGCAACCATTCCGCACAGCGAGGCGCCCAGCGCGCCCACAAAGGCGCTCGCGCTGCCACCGCCGGGAACCGGCTCGCGCGCGGCAAGCGCCTCGGCAAACCCGCGGCAGGTCTTGTCCATCATCTCTTGGCTCATACGCACGCACCTTCAAGTCATATACATCGGTCGGGTGGCAACCACCGACCGACCGCATCGATCACATAATGGTGCTAAGTCTAGCCCATAAGTACTCAAGCGTCAGCGCACCTGGCCATCGCGGATTTCTATGGCACACGATAGACCATGCCAACGCAAACATGGGGCACATGGCTCAACTTTCGGGACTTCCGGACGTCACAAACTGGGACATATCTATAAACAAGGAACCTATTGGGGCAATGCCCGCGTACACGCGCCCCTTTAAAACACTGGGCGCCCAACCCCGGTGAGGGCCGACAGCATCGGCTCTCCCCTCTTTTGGACCCGCGCATATTGCCACTTCTCGGCGCAATTCCAGCCCTCAGAATGGGACACATGGCCCACCCGAGCGAGCCGCTCGCGCGTACAGTAAAGGCAGGTAATCCATGGGCGGTTACAGATCGAGGAGGACACGACCATGAAAAAGAAGGCCTTTGCGATTCTCACCCTCTGCATCAGTCTCTTTGCCGCAGTTGCCTTGGTGGGTTGCGGTGGCAGCGACGGCGCTACCGGCAGCAGTGGTGGCGGTGGAGCGGAAAAGCCAGCCGTGGATATGAGGACTGACTTCATTTGGTTTAAAGTCGAGGTGCCCGAGGGCGTCGAAATCACGGACGTCGCAGGCGATACCGCCGACAGGGCCCAGTTTAAGTTCACCGAGAGCGAGCATGCCAGCGACCGCTTCATCCCCGTCTTCGATCCTGACAAGAACGCCGATGAACTGTTCGACTACGAGGCAAAGTGGAAGGCCAACTCCGGATGGACCGAGAGCGATCCCGTTAAGTACAACGGCAAGACCTGGCGCAGCGCCTACTTTACGCACTCGGGCGGCGTGACGACCGAGTACTTCACCGACGTTGACGGCGGCAGCGTGTACGTGCGCATCGACAACGTCGAGGAACACAAGGACGCCGTCGAGACCATGATGAAGTCTCTGGAGTTTGCCGACGACATCGCCGAGGCCAAGACCGAGGCCATGGACGTCAAGCTCGACGATATCGAGATCAAGCGCTAAGCGACTGGCGAGCGCAACGGAAAACACGGTCGCAGTGCAAACAAGCGACGGTACCCCAGCGCTTCGTACCCAGGGAGGGCCGGTAAACCGACCCTCCCTTTCTTATGCCTGTAGCCGACGAACGCGAGGATGCCGGACGTCGGAACCGCCCCAAATGTGGCAACAGTACGAAAACGACAAACGCCCCAACACGTCCGCCCGCCGATTTATTGTGCCGCGCAGACAATTAAACCAGCATCTTTAAACATCTGAGCAGTATAGTGACCAAAACTATCGCATAACCGCACTCTGCGAATGGAGAAGTTATGACCGAACATCACGCCATCAGCCGCCGAGCATTTACGTTGGGCCTTGGACTCGCGGCGTTGTCGCCACTTGCAAGCCTGCCCGAAACCGCCATGCTGGGCATTAGCCCGCGGGCAGCCTTTGCGGACGGCACGGCCGGGCCAGCAGTCAGCCTCGACAATTTCGTCATTCGCCTTCGCCCCGCGGGCTATTTTCGCACCGCGAGCGTCAACGAAGACGGCAACGTCATCGGCAACGTCTGCCATCTGTTTAATGACGGCACGTCCAGCAAGCTCATCCTTGAGAACGTAACGACCAAGAATGACGATACAAACTGGTATGCTATCCGCACCTTGCTCAATTTCGAAGAGCATAAAAGACGGGCTACAGCATTTGGTCGGTCGATGGCGACTCGGACAAAGACGGAAAGGTCATCCACGTATGGAGCGGCGAGTATGACAACAAGCCCAGCCGCGCTTTTGCGTTCGAGCGGCAATCAAACGGAACCTATATCATCCGAGACCGCACGGTCGAGAAAGAAACCGAGAAAAAAGACATTAAGTACCTGGCAATAGAATCGAACGGCGAAGACCAGGACAACAATAAGATTTGCCATAAGAATAAGAGTAAGAGCATTCCGTGGGAGCTCGAGCTTGTCGGTTACGACATGAAAAAGAACGATGCCACGGTTAGCAGCCTCGACTGGATCACGTATAGCAGCTACGTCGACGGACCATGTTGGATGAAATACGTCGACGACAACAAGTTCCTCGACGAGCTGAGCATCCCGGGTACGCACGATTCGGGCACCTGCAGCGTGGACAACGACACTGAGCCCCAATCCTCGCAAGTAAAATGCCAGCAGGATTACATTCCCACGCAGCTGCTCGAAGGCATTCGCTATTTTGATATCCGTCTCGGAAAGGGCGACAACCCTGGCATCGACCATGGGATGTACTACCTGCTCAAAAAAGACGCGTACTTTTTGCATCTTTCCGATGTCATAGGCTACTTCAAAACGTTTTTGAACGAAAACCCGACAGAAGCGCTCATCATGCTTGTATCACGAGGCAACGACGAGGCTACCGACGAAAGTGTTACGACGGCTTTCGCCAAGGTTTTGGACGACAACCCCAAACTGTTCTATACGTCGAGCCGCGTTCCCACACTGGGCGAGGTGCGCGGAAAGATCGTCCTGCTACGTCGATTTGGACTCGACGGCGACAGCGTAAGCGGCCACACGTGGGGACTCGACCTCACCGAATGGGATAACAAAATCGCAGCGCACACCGACAGCAGTTCCATGTGCCTCGTCCAAGACGCGCAGGGCTTTGAAGCCGCGGGGGAAACAGGCGACAAAGAGCCCTATTGCACCAAGGTATACGCCCAGGACAAGTACAAACTCACGGGAACCGACAAGCTCAGCTGGGTCGATAATGCGCTGAAGGAAACGACCGGGCGCACGCGCAACGAGGTAGATGTCGAGGACGATAACGGGGCCAAGGAGAAAGTCCTGGAGCGTTGCTGGTCTATCAACTACACCAGCTGCACGGGCTTGTCGCACGGAGGCAATCCTTTTACCTCGGCACGAGTAGTCAACGAGCATCTGTATAAGAGCCCGTACATCAATCCCAGCGGCATCGAGGATACAAAGTCAGATTACCTCAAGCACATTGGCATCATCGCATCCGACTTTGTTGATGCGGCGCTGGCCCGGAGCATCTACCAGCGCAATTACGATACGGAGCACAAGCAGACGGCTTCGTACTATCTCCCGTACTATCTCCCGACCCGCATGCGCATGACGTACGGCGACTCGCTGAGCGATGCCTCATTCCAGGATGGCAAGACCGTTGGCGAGGGCCGTTTCCGCCTCGTTAACAGCAGCAACGTACTCAACGTGGCCGCTTCTGGCAGCGCGTTTGCCATCGAATACGTGGATGTCGACGCCCTGGGCAACGAGACCGCTACAGGACTGCAGGGCTTCGTGCCCATCGATATCGATCCGCTCGCGCTGACGCCCCATTTTGAGGGACTCGAAGGCCTTAAGGCCGGCGAAGACGTGCGCGCCAAGATTGCGGCATCACTCGAGGGCAAGCTCGAAACCGACGCCTGCACCGCCCAGCTCGAGTTTGTGCACGACGCGGACGGCGCTCCGGGCACGGCAATGGCCGAGGGCGAGGCATTTGCCGCGGGGACGTATTGGGTGCGTGCGAAAGGTCTGTTGGGCGACGCGGCGCAGAACTACACGCTCGCCAGCGACGGAGCCGCAAACTTTACCGTAGCGGCCTCGGACAGTGCAGGCGGCACCGGCAGCGGCACGGGTTCCAGCGCAGGCAGCGCTGATAAGAATGGTAAGGGCAACAAGGGCAAGGGCTCGGGCGGAAAACTCGCCGACACGGGCGACGGCTCCGGCATTGCCGCCGGGCTCGCCGCTGCCGCCATGGCGACAACGGTCGCCGGCGCGGCGATGCTTGCCAATGACCGCGAAAACGTTGGGGACGACAGCGAATAGGCAAGCCCGCCTTTTAGACACATCGACTCAATTGGGGGGGCGCAGAATACCGTTCTGCGCCCCGATTTTTACCTTAGCCCGAACACCGTTATCGGCTACATCACCATGTTCAGCGCATTCACGAACTCCTGAGCTTGGGAGCGGCTGCTCAGACTAAAGACACAGGCAGTCAACAGCCTGTTACGTAGGAAAACGTCGCGGCCCTTGATCCTGCTGACCCCCGTAATGTCCTTAAGATAAACAATCTCGGTGTGCTTGCCACCAAAAGTGCCCTTCTTGAGCACCTCGATGCGGTTAGGGTAGATCTTGACGTCTTTAAACCTACCCGAACCTTTGTCCTGGAACAGCAGCGTGTTGTTGTCCATACGCGTCACTCCCGTGGGGTTCGCTAAAACTGTCTCTATGGCCACATTTTAGTCACCGCAAGGCTCCCATGCGAAGTTGCCAGACAGCAAAGCAATTCGTGTCCGCGCGAGGCTTTAAACTAAATGCGATAAAGATGCATTCCACAAGAGGAAAGTGGGGCGACAGTGATGGGCGAACTGGTAAACCGTGGAGAATCGGCAATCGTGCCCGAAGGTTTTTACAAGCAGGTCTCCTCGATTCTCAACGCCGCTCGCGACAAGGCCTATACCGCCGTTAACTTTGCGATGGTTGAGGCATATTGGGAGATCGGCAAGAGTATTGTAGATGAACAGGGCGGAGAGGAGCGCGCAGCATATGGAGAGGCATTGATTGCAGGCCTCTCCAGAAGGCTTACCGCGGATTTCGGAAGAGGCTTTGGCATCGCAAACCTTCGCAATATGCGTCAGTTCTTTCTTGCGTTTCCAATTCGCGACGCACTGCGTAGCGAATTGAGCTGGACTCATTACCGCAGGTTGATGCGCATTTCCGACCCTGATGCTCGCACCTGGTACATGAACGAATGCGCCGATTCTCGTTGGAGCACGCGTCAGCTCGAACGCCAGATCAACACCATGTTCCGCGAGCGCCTACTTGCCAGCAAGGACAAGGAGGCCGTCACCCAGGAAATCCAAAAGAGCGCCCCGGCTCGTCGCCCCGAGGATATCATCCGCGACCCATATGTACTGGAGTTTTTAGGTTTCTCGGACGATACTGCGTTTCGCGAGAGCGATCTAGAGCAGGCGCTCATCACGCATCTTCAGAAGTTCCTGCTGGAGCTTGGCCGTGGTTTCGCTTTCGAGGCGCGCCAAAAGCGCATCACCTTTGATGGGCGCCATTTCTATATTGACCTTGTTTTTTACAACTATCTGATGCGCTGCTTCGTGCTCATCGACCTTAAGACGGACGACCTTACGCATCAGGACCTGGGCCAGATGCAAATGTATGTGAACTACTACACGCGCGAGCTCATGAACGAAGGCGACAATCCGCCCATAGGCATCGTGCTCTGCGCGGACAAAAGCGATTCGATTGTCGAGTACACGCTGCCCGAAGACAACGACCAAGTGTTTGCCGCCAAATACCTGCCGTATCTTCCAAGCAAGGAAGAGCTGGCGCGCGAACTAAGCGCCGAGTACCGCGCCATCAACGAAGCGACTAATGGCGAAACGCAAGAGTAGCAGCACGTTGCGACCGAAGCCACCGCAGCCGTCGCAGGCGCACTCGCGGTTGCGACGCACGCTACGAAACAATACCGGTCATGGACGCCGGCAACGACATTCTAGCCGTGGCTGGCGAGCGTGACCTGACAGGCAAAGACGCGGCCTTCGTCTGATGTGGGTCCATTGGCTGCCACAGAAAAGGGCCGGTTGCAGCCGGCCCTTTAGACGATAATACCTGCGTTGCCCGCGCTTCCGAAGTGTGACTAGCTGAAGAGCGGGTTCCGCGGCACAATCTGATTTTACCCAGTGAGGAGGCTCTTTTGCAGCCGCTCCACTGTTTATTTACATCTGGCACCCTCAAACAATCAGACGGCAGCCCGCACTCCTGAGAGCTGCCCCGCACCCCCGGCCATCACCTTACGGCAACAACCGGTGCTACTCCCCTACTTCCCAAATAGCGCACCCAGCAGACCGCGGCGTTTGGGCTTCTCCTCTCGGTAGGAACCCTCGACGGCGGCTGCAACCTGGCGCGGTTGCTCGCCGCCTCCACGGCGCACGATCTGGTACAGGAAGGGCGATTTAACGTATTTGATCTCGACGGGCGTGGCGTGTACGGTGCTCTCACCGGACAGATGCAGGCTCGGGCTGAGCGGTGCCACGATATGCGTTTCGCGCTTGTCGCTAAACACCACCGCGGCCGCGCGGCCCGTCTGGCCGTTTACGGCAATGCGCACCTGCTCGCCATCGCGGCCGTCTGTCGCCGGACGATCGACAAAGTAGACCGGCACCATCACCAGGCCGTCCTTATGTTTGCGGGCCTTGCGCGCCCACATGCGAATGCTCTTTTTATTGAGCCCCAGTACAGCCTCGGCGTCGTTGCCCGCAACGTCGAGCGCCAACTTATCAATGACCACCTGGTCCTTGGTAGACGCATCGACTGAGACAACGCGAAAGTCACCTTCCTGCATGGCGGGATCGAACGGACCGACCTTGGCAAAGTCCCACGGCTCCAAAATGCCCATGAGGCGAACGTCCAGGTAGTTTGCCCTGGGGTATGCCCAGTCGAGCACCTCGTAGTACACCAAGGCCTCCTTGCTCAGGCCCTTGCCCGGGAAGCTCGCCATCATGCGCAAGTCCGCCAGCGCCATGGGGAAATAGAAGAGCATCATGTCGTTTTGGATCGCGTCTTCCACGTCGTGCCCGGCAAAGGCATCCGGATACTGGCGCACCAGCTGCAGCGCGTTGGCACGTGCCTGCTGCGGCGAGATTTCGCAGGGAATACCCTGCTCCGGCACATACTCTGCACCCACGCCCATGGTCAGACGCTTGCTGAAGGTACCGGGCTTGAGCAGGTCGGCAATGCCGATCTTGTTGCCGCAGGACGGGCACTCAAACACACGCTGCGTTGACTCGCCCTCAAAGGACGCTCCGCAGAAGGGACAAGGAATGCTCACGTGCGTCGCTTCTTGGAACTCCTGCGCCGTGCCGCGGTCCTCCCACAGCAGATGTTCCAGGACCGACTGATTGCGCCAGTGCGAATTGAAGAAATACCAGTCCGGGTCCTCCGGGCGCTCGAGTTGCGACACATGCGTGAGCTTGAGCAGTCCATCCACTACCGTCAACGGCGTATGGCGAATGCCCAAAGCGCTCTTGGGCTCTCCGGCGTCCGCCTGCCACGGAATGACCGCACCGCAATAAGCGCACTCAAAGCTGCGCTTAGCTTGGTGCGAGTACATAGGGCCGCCGCAGTTTTGACATTTAATGGCAAACATCTCGTCCATGGAAACGTCCTCCTTTGCACAGGGGCTGTCGACATTAAGTATGTCGAGCAAACAGGCACATGCCCATACCCATGTGGCCCAAAATGGACCACCCAGGCAGACGAGAAGGCTCGCTCGTTAGCACCGGCAGACTATTGCTGCATTTTCTGAGCATCGGTGCACGGCGCCCCCGCGCGAGCTACACTATCCCCTTAAACATGATTGTGAGGACGACCGCTATGCTATTTGTAAATCGGCTGGTACATACGCTTGTTCCCGGCAGCGAGAGCGAGCCGGTCGATGCATCTTGCCGCACCAACGCGGGCTTTTCCGCAAGCCTCGTCTGCATTGGCCTCAACATCACCCTGTGCCTGGCCAAGGGCATCGCGGGCCTGCTCGCCGGCTCCGTCTCCCTCATCGCCGACGCTTTCAACAACCTCTCCGATGCCTCGAGCAACATCGTGAGCCTGCTCGGGTTCCGCCTTGCCAGCCGCCCGGCAGACGAAGGCCACCCCTATGGTCACGGCCGCTATGAGTACCTAGCCGGCCTGTTCGTCGCCGTCCTGGTTTGCGCCGTCGGCATCAACCTGATCCTCGAGTCGGTCACCAAGATCATCAAGCCTTCCCCCACCGCTTACACGTTCATTTCCCTTGCGGCACTGGCTACGTCCATGCTCGTAAAGCTCTGGATGGCCGCGTTCAACCGCACGCTGGGTAACCGCATCGATTCCGAAACGCTCATCGCCACGGCGCAGGACTCCAAAAACGACGTCATCACCTCGGGCTCGGTCTTGGTGGCGGCGCTTATTTCGCAGACGACCGGCTTTGACCTCGATGGCTGGGCAGGCCTGGGTGTGGGCATCTTCATCTGCATCAGCGGCATGGGCCTAGTGCGCGACGCCATCAGCCCATTGCTGGGGCAAGCGCCCGACCCCAAGCTCGTCCAGGCAATCCGCGATAAGATCATGTCCTATCCGCAGGTCTTGGGCACACACGACCTGATGGTGCACGACTACGGCCCCGGTCGTCAGTTTGCCAGCGCCCACGTGGAGATGCCCGGCGAGGGCGACGCATTTGAGCACCACGAGATTTTGGACACCATCGAGCACGACATCAAGCGCCAAATGGGCATCGATATCACGCTGCACTGCGACCCCATCGCCACCACCAGCGACGACCTGCGCAGCTGGGTCAAGCGCGGCGTCATGCAGATCGATCCCGCGCTCTCCATCCACGACCTGCACGAGCACGACGGGTTCGTTTCGTTTGACCTGGTGCGTCCCGACGGCTTTGACATATCCGACGAGGAGCTGCTGGAGCTCGTCACGCGCATCGTGCACGAGCGCCGACCCGATGCCTCATGCGTCGTCACGTTTGATTCGGGCTTTAGCTCGCCCGAGCGTCCGGCCGAGCAGTTGTAGCCTGCTTAACAGCTAGTTTCCCTGCGCGCCCGAGATGCCGTTTTGCAGGGCGTTCCAGGCATCCGTCGCCAAGCCGCCCAAGTTCTGCGCGGTATCGCCCAGGTTTTGTGCCGTGTCGCCCAGCTCTTGCGCCTTGTCTCCCAACTCCTGCGCCTTGTTGCTCAAGTCCTCCAGCGTATTGGAACTCGAGCTGTCCGCGCCGCCCTGGTCGCCGGACGCGTTGCCCGACGAGCCGTCCTTGTGCGTGAGCTGAATTTCGAGGTTGCCGCTGTCGTTATAGTAGGCAGAAGTAACGACCCAGTTGGCATCGACGACGGGCGTTGAGCCATCATCAGTCAGGACCACGGCATTCGAAAGATCGGCGCCGCGCGACTTGAGGATCTTCTTGGCGTTGGACCAGTACTGCCCCGGGATATCGCTCAGATCGACGGTGCCAGACGAGGCGGACTCGGTTTGCTCGGCAGTGGTATCGGCCGTTGAACTCCCCCGCTTGTTGAGCATGCCCGACACGATGGCAAACACAATCGACAGCGCAAAGAAGATCGCCAGCACGATGAGGATCTTCTTGATCACGCTCGACGAACGCGACGGCTTCTTCTCCTCGTCCTCGCCATATTGCGGAATCGACTTGGGGTACTCGCGATACGGCTCGCGCGACTCGTAGCGAGGCTGCGCCGTGCGAGGCAAATACGTCGTCTGCTGAGGCTGCGGAATGGGATTCTGCGGCAGGCTGTCATAGGAATTCGGCGTCGAGGCAGCATAAGAATCCTGCGGCGCGTAATCAAACGGATCCGGAGCTGCGTTGCCATAGGGGCCTTGCGAAGATGCAGCGTAAGAATCCTGCGCCGTGTCGCCATAGCCCATAACCCGGGTGGGCTCGGCAGAAGGCTGCGTCGCGGCGGGGTCGGTATAACCGGGGTTGGGAACAACGCGGGTCGCATCGGCGCTATCGCCAGCCTGCGCGGAACCGTAGCCGCCCATCACGGTTGTCTTGTCCTGATCCATGCAACGATTCCTTTCCGTCGCGCGTGAGCATCAAGTTATCCATGCATTCTACCCGCGCAAAAGCCTATGATGGGCAGAGTCCGTCGGTATCTACAAGACATGCGCGGGCCTAAGGATCAAAAAGCCCCGCCGGGCCTTGTGGGCACGGCGGAGCGGACAAGCAGCTATGGACAGCAGGCTTAGAACAGGCCGGTGATGTTACCGTCGTTGTCGACGTCGATGTTTTCGGCCGCGGGCACCTTGGGCAGACCCGGCATGGTCAGAACACTGCCGGTCAGCGCGACCACAAAGTGGGCGCCGGCAGAAACCTTGAGCTCACGCACGGTGATGCGGAAGTTCTCGGGAGCGCCCAAGGCCTTGGCGTTGTCGCTAAAGCTGTACTGCGTCTTGGCGACGCACACCGGCAGGTTGCCAAAGCCATTCTCGCGCAGCTCGGCGAGCTGGCGCTTGGCGGCCGGCGTAAAGTCAACGCCGTCGGCGCGGTAGACCTTGGTGGCAACGGCCTCGAGGGCATCGGCAACATCGGCGCCGTCCTCGTAGGCAAACTTGAGCTCGCTCGGCTGCTCAATCAGACGCATGACCTCATCGGCAAGCTCGAGCGCGCCCTCGCCGCCCTTGGCCCAGACCTCCGAAAGCTTAACGTTGACGCCGAGCTTCTGGCACTCGGACTCGATGAGCGCAAGCTCGGCCTCGGTGTCCGTCGGGAAGCGGTTGATGGCGACCACGCAGGGCAGACCATATACGTTCTGGATGTTGTCGACGTGACGCAGCAGGTTGGGCATGCCAGCCTTGAGTGCCTCGAGGTTCTCCTCGTTGAGATCGGCCTTGGCGACGCCACCGTTGTACTTCAGCGCGCGGGCAGTGGCGACGACCACGACGGCGCTGGGGCGAACGCCCGTCATGCGGCACTTGATGTCGAGGAACTTCTCGGCACCCAGATCGGCACCAAAGCCGGCCTCGGTAATGGCAACATCGCCAAAGCGCATCGCCATACGCGTGGCCATGATAGAGTTGCAGCCGTGGGCAATGTTGGCGAAGGGACCGCCGTGGACAAACGCGGGCGTGCCCTCGAGCGTTTGCACCAGGTTGGGCTTGAGCGCGTCCTTAAGCAACGCGGCCATGGCACCCTGGGCCTTGAGGTCGCGGGCACGGACGGGCTCGCCGGCATAGCTGTAGCCGACAACGATCTCGCCCAAGCGCTCCTTAAGATCGTTGATGCTCGTGGACAGGCACAGGATTGCCATGACCTCGGAGGCAACGGTGATATCGAAGCCGTCCTCGCGCGGCACGCCCTGGGCCTTACCGCCAATGCCGTCGATGACGTGGCGCAGCTGACGGTCGTTCATATCGACGACGCGCTTCCAAGTGATGCGCTTAACGTCAATACCGAGCTGATTGCCCTGCTGGATGTGGTTATCAAGCATGGCGGCCAGCAGGTTATTGGCGGCACCGATAGCGTGGAAGTCGCCGGTAAAGTGCAGGTTGATATCCTCCATGGGGATGACCTGAGCCCAGCCGCCGCCGGCAGCACCGCCCTTAACGCCAAAGACGGGGCCGAGCGAAGGCTCGCGCAGGGCCACGGCACTCTTGACGCCGCGACGACGCAGGCCATCGGCCAGACCGATGGTCGTGGTGGTCTTGCCCTCGCCCGCAGGCGTGGGGTTGATGGCGGTCACGAGGACAAGCTTGGCCTGGTGATCAGTCGGCTCGTTGAGCAGTGAATAGTCGACCTTAGCCTTGTCGAAGCCGTACGGAATCAGGTGCTTAACGTCGACGCCGGCGTTCTTGGCCACCTCGGTAATAGGCAGTGGCGTGACAGAACGTGCGATTTCGATGTCAGTAGGCATGGGCGGTCCTTTCGTTACCGAATGAGAAAAAGACCAATTCAGCATAGCACGGGCGCGCAATAGTAAAACGCCCATAACCGATGAACGGCGATATGTTTACCCGATGCCCAGCGATAGTCCAACAGCCCGCCAAAACAAAGCGCCCTAAACGGTAGGTTCAATCCCCAGGTGCTCAAAGGTGCGAAGGGTTGCCTGACGGCCCTGCGGCGTACGAATCATCAACCCGCACTGCAGCAAATAGGGCTCATAGACATCCTCGAGCGTGCCCGGGTCCTCGCCCACCGCGCTGGCAAGGGTCGTAAGTCCCACGGCACGACCGGAGAACGTCTTGGCAAGCGTCTCCAAGATACGAATATCCATCCAGTCCAGACCGAGCTCGTCGATCTCGAAGAACTCGAGCGCCTGACGGCAGATATCGAGCTCAATGGGACCGTTGCCGCGCACCTGTGCATAGTCGCGCACGCGCTTGAGCAGGCGGTTGGCAAGACGTGGCGTACCGCGCGAACGCGAGCCGATCTCGAGTGCACTGGGATGATCGATCGTCACGCCCAGGATAGTCGCCGAGCGCGTCACAATCTGCGCGAGCTCCTCGACCGTGTAGTAATCCAGGCGATATGAAATGCCAAAGCGGTCGCGCAACGGGCCTGTCAACATGCCTGAGCGGGTCGTTGCCGCTACCAGCGTAAATTTGGGAATATCCAGGCGAATCGAGCGCGCCGCCGGACCCTTGCCAATCACGATATCGAGGGCAAAGTCCTCCATCGCGGGGTACAGGACCTCCTCGACCGAACGGTTGAGGCGGTGGATCTCGTCGATAAACAGCACATCACCCGGCTGCAAGTTAGTAAGGATGGCCGCCAGGTCGCCCGTGCGCGCGATGGCAGGGCCACTCGTGGTCTTGATCTGAGCGCCCAGCTCGTTGGCGATAACGGTGGCCAGCGTGGTCTTGCCCAGGCCCGGAGGACCCGAGAAAATCACGTGGTCGAGCGTCTCGCCACGGCTCTGCGCCGCTTCGATCAACACGCGCAGGCTCTGCTTGATGTGCTCCTGGCCACAGTAATCGTCCAGGCGCTGGGGGCGCAAAGTGCGGTCGACATCGAGGTCCTCGGCCGTCAGCTCCGAGCCCACCATGCGCTCGCCGTGCGCCATGGATGCCGCCGGCGAGTTGCCGGGCGTCGCCCACAGGTCCTGAGAGTCATCGGCTTCCCACATCACGCATCCATTCCAAGTCGCTTAAGCGCCGCGCCGAGCAAATCCTCGACACGCATATTCTGCCCATCATACCCGCTCAGGGCAACATCGGTCTCCTGCGGGCTAAAGCCCATGGAAAGGAGCGCCGCACGGGCATCATCGATGGCCGAGGGAGCAGCAGCGGGCACGGGCATCGCAACCTGGCCGGGAATCACGTCGACCGGGACAAAGCCCTTGTCCTTGGCAAAGGTGCTCTTGAGCTCCAGGATCAGACGCTGAGCTGTCTTTTTGCCCACACCGGGCACCTTGGCCATGCCCTTGTCGTCCTCGGCCATCACCAGCGAATACAGCTGCCCCACGGTATAGGTGGAAAGCACGGCGAGCGCCAAGCGCGGGCCAACGCCCGAGACGGACACGAGCCGATCGAACATCGTGCGCTCATCCTTAGAGGAAAAACCGAAAAGTGTCATGGCGTCCTCGCGCACCTGCATACGCGTGTAGAGGCGGACCTCGCCGCCGGGCGTCGGCAACGTGGCCGCAGTGCTGCCCGAGATGCCGAGCTCAAAGCCAACGCCCGACACATCGACGACAGCAGAGCTCATCGTGGCCTCGACAAGCGTTCCGTGGAGCTGGGAAATCATCAGTATCCGGTTCCTCTCTGTTGATAGAACTCGCCACCGGTGAGGGCGCGGGTACGGCTGAGGTTTACGTGGCAGATGGCGCAGGCCAGGGCATCGGCGGCATGGTCGGGATGCGGGTCGTGATCGAGCTGTGTGAGCGTGCGCACCATGTAGGCGACCTGCCGCTTGTCCGCGGCGCCGGTGCCCACCACAGCCTGTTTGATCTGCATGGGCGTGTACTCGCCAATCTCGAGCGCGCACTCCGAAAGCGCCACAAGCGCAGCACCGCGGGCATGCGCCGTGGGGATGGCCGAACGAACGTTGGCGCCAAAGTAGATGCTCTCGACAGCAGCTGTGTCGGGTCGATAACGCTCGACGACATCCTTAAGGTCACGGGCGATATGCGACAGGCGCACCGCAAGCGGGCTGCCCGCGCTGGTCTCGATGCAGCCATAGGCACGGCAACGAACCTCGCCACGCCGCTCCTCGATAATCCCCCAACCCGTATGAGCCAAACCGGGGTCGATGCCCAAGATAACCAAGCCGACCTCCCCTCGTCACCAGCACAGCACAAGGCAAGGCCCCGCGCATCATTCACGAACGTCTGTTCTAGAATAACACAACGGGGCCAAGATGCTTAGTTGAAGTGTCAGGGTTGGAAGCGAATCCTATCCCATAGTTAGTTCTGCGAGAAAAAGGGGAACTGCCTCGGATCAACCGGCGGGTGCGGCATCGGTCCGCCCTGGGGCCCGCCCTGCGGGCCGCCCTGACCGCCCATCATCTTATCGATGGCGTCCTGGACCTCGCCCTCAAACTTCTTCATGCCCTCATGCAAGCGACGCTGGCCGTCCTCGGAGCGCAGCTCCTCCATCTGCTCGGGCGAAATACCCAACAGGTCACCCAGTATGCCCATCATCTCGCCACGCATGCGCTCGCTTGTATCCTCGTCGGCAAAGCGGTTCACCTCAGCGCGCGCCAGCGCATCGACCGTCATGCGTTCCTTGCCGCTCAGCCCCAGGTCGGACCACGCGAGCATGTACGGCCAGGCGCGCTCGACAAACGAACGGGCCGAGACGATCGGCGCCGTCGGCAGCATGCGGCGGGCGGCCTCGCCCTGACGCACGAGCATCAGCAGCAGCGAGCAAGCCTCGGGCTTGCCGGCGGCCATTGGGATGTCGTCGAAGGGTCGGTTGCGGTCCACGTGCGCCTCGAGCGCGCCATCGACCTCGCCCGGCTCAAGCCCACCGAGCAGCTGCGCCGCGCGATCGAGCATGTCGACCGGGCCGTCGAGCGTCGAGAGCGCCCGCGCCAGCACGCGCTCCATGCAATCTTCCACCGCGTTGAGCGTCACGAGCTCCTGCGGCACCACGGCAGACGTGCGGTTGCGCACGCGCGCCACAAACTCGAGGGTCGACAGATACACATCGCCAAAGGGCGCGTAATCGCCCTGGTAGCCACCGCAAAGCGCCGGTGCCGCCAACGCGTACTCGGTCTTGGAAAGCGGGCTCAGAGCCATCGCGCCCAGCTCGAGCGCCGTGTCCTCCAACATGAGGCCCAGCGTACGCGAGCGCAGGCGCTCGGCATCGCCTGCCGACACATCGCGGTCGAGTACGCGCGCCGCATCCGGTGCATCGCGCTCAACCGTGCGAATATGCAGACGCTCGGCAATCGCGCGAACGGCGGCACAACGGGCGGCCTCGGCCTCTTCCTGCGCCGGCGTAAAGATGCGGTTGCGGTCCAACACCAGGCCGATCACGTTGCGCGAACCCAATGCATCGACAGCCAGCGCCGCAAGCAAAGACGACGGCAGATCGCCCTCGAGTGCCACCACGGCACGCGACGCACCGCGAGCGCGGGCATTGTCGCGCACGGCAAGCACCAGCGCCTGCCACAGCCACTCCTCGGAGCGAAACTGGGGCAGCTCGTGGTCCTCCAAAGCATCGAGCATTACGCCGCGCTGAATCTCCTGAACCAGCAGGCTCTCCTCAAAGCACGGCGCTTGGGCCACCACGCGCCCGCAGTCGTCGAGTACAAACGACCCGCCGGTATACACCGACTCGTCATACGCACCGACCGGCGCCATGCAGGCAAACCATACGCTGCGCTTTGAAGCGATCTTGCGGTAGGCACCGCTGCGAACGGCGGCAATGGCGGACGTCTCGCGGTCGGTCATATCAAACGCGTTGAACTGAAAATAGGCGATGAGGTCGACGCCGGTCGGCAACATCTCGAGCTCGCGGTCCAAGTCGAAGATCACGGCGATACGCACGCCGTCCACGTCGAAGACCGGCGGCGCCCAACGGGCATCGCCGTTCCCACCGCGCCGCAGGGCAATGCTCGAACGGGCCGGCACCACATGGCCGTCCTTGAGCATCATGTAGTCGAGCAGGGGCTGGCCCTCAAACGAAACCGCCGCGGGCACGATGCAGATCATATCGAGTTCTTGGATACGCTCGGCGACACCGGTCAGGCCGGTCAGCATGTCATGCTCAAAGTCGGCAGCGCCCACCAGGCCGCCGGGCAGAGCGCCCATAAAGAGCGGAGCCGGGACGCACAGCACGCGCGCCCCGCGCTCGTGGGCCAAACGAGCTTGGTCCTCGATGCGACCGCAAATGCCCTCAATATCACCCAGGCGCATATCGATCTGTGCAAGTGCGAGCTTCATGGCTCAGCCCTTTCCGTCGTAAACCATCGTTGTCGTAGTAAAAGCGCCGGCCGCATGATGCAGTCGGCGCTCGCATGTGCATATGCTAGCTATGATACCCCGAGCGGGGGCGCGCTCCTAGAACGTCGCGGACCACAGCCCGTGCAGGTTGCAATAGGCATAGACGGTACCGGTCTTGGAGCCGCCGGCAAAAAACGTCGCGGGCTTCATGCCGGGCTCAAGGTAATGGACCTCCAGACGGCCCTCGGCCTCAAGGGCAATCCACTCGATGTAGTGCTCGGGCACCATAGGATGCTCGACCGAGCCCACGCGCGCACGGATCACGTGACCGTCGCGCTCGCTCTCGACGACGGGCACGTGCTTCTCGTGCGCCGCGTCCTCGGTGTTCGCGGTCAGCTCCGTGCAGCCGGCAGGGGTTGCAACGTCGTTGCCCAGGGCGGCAATGAGCTTGCCATCGGGGTCCTTAAAGAATTTCGCCATGATGTTCTCCTTTGCTGATGTGCCGATGTTCTTGAGGTTCTTATGCCCAAAGGCAGGCGAACCATCCACGGCATGGCAAATGAACACATAACGAGCGAGGCTAGCGACCGAGGTCAGAGCGCGCCGGCGACCCGAAGCCGTCTCGACAGCCCCGGTTGCCATCTGCGCAGTTAGCGCCCGTCGCCGCCGAGCAGCGCCAGAACATCCTCGCGGGTAAACAGCGCCGAGGAGATGCCGTCGCCGCCGAGCACGCTGTTGACCAGGTCGCGCTTGGACTCCTGCATCTGCATGATGCGCTCCTCGATCGTGTCCTTGGCGATGAGCTTGTACACGGTCACGGTATGTTGCTGGCCAATACGGTGCGCGCGGTCGGTCGCCTGGTCCTGCGCGGCCACGTTCCACCACGGGTCGTAGTGAATGACCACGTCGGCCGCCGTCAGGTTAAGGCCCACGCCGCCCGCCTTGAGCGAGATCAAAAAGACCGGCACCTCGCCCGCCTGGAACTGCGCGACCATCTTGGCGCGGCTCTCCTTGGACGAAGCGCCCGTGAGCTTAAGAAAGCCGATGTCCTCCTTGGCCAGGCGCTTGCCGATGATATCGAGCATACCCGTAAACTGGCTGAACAACAGGATGCGATGCCCGCCGTCGAGTGCGCCGTGCACGAGCTCCATGCACGTATCGAGCTTGGCGCTCCCCGCCTTGTAATCCTCGTAGTGTAGACGCGGGTCGCAGCAGATCTGGCGCAGCTTGGTGAGCTCGGCGAGCACCTTGAGCTTGTCTTTCTTAAACTCGGATGCCTCACGGTGCTGTACCTGCTGGGCGATGCGGTCCTGGTTTGCCAGGTACAGCTTGCGCTGCTCGCCGGTGAGCTGAGCCACGACAGTGTCCTCGATCTTTTCGGGCAGATCGGCCACCACGTCTTCCTTGACACGGCGCAGCACAAACGGCGACACGAGTGCCTGCAGGCGAGCGGCGCTGTCACCCTCGGCGTGCTCGACCGGGCTTTCGAAACGCTTGGCAAACGACTCGCGCGTGCCAAGCAGGCCCGGCATCAAAAAGTCGAAGATGCTCCAGAGCTCGGATAGGCGGTTTTCGATGGGCGTGCCCGTCAGGGCAAAGCGCACGCCGGCAGGCAGGCGCTTGGCGGCGCGTGCCACCTGCGTGAGCGGGTTTTTAATGTACTGGGCCTCATCGAGCACCACACGGGCAAAGTCCTGCTCGACGTACTCGTCGATATCGCGCCGCATAAGGTCATACGACGTTACAACCACGTTGTGCTCGGCCACGCCGGCGATCTGCACGCGGCGTTGAGCCTTGGCGCCCACAATGGCACACACATCGAGCGACGGGGCAAAGCGCTCCAGCTCGGCGGTCCAGTTGTACACAAGCGACGCAGGACACACCACAAGCGTGGGCTTAGTATCCCCCGCTTCCACGCGCGCCAGGATATGTGCGATCATCTGCAGCGTTTTGCCCAGGCCCATATCGTCGGCCAAGATGCCGCCGAGGCCCAGGTGCTCGAGCGAGCCGAGCCACTGGTAGCCGTCGACCTGATAGCCGCGCAGTGTGGCCTTGAGCGAGACCGGCACCGTAAAGTCCATCTTGCCGAGCGTATCCAGGCGCTCGACGGTACGACGGAATGCAGCGTCGCGATCGGCTTCGAGCGTAGGCGTGCGCGCAAGCATGCTGTCGACGAACAGGGTACTCGACGCGGGAAGTGACACGCCGTCGAGCAGGTCGACGGCATCGACACCCAGATCCTCGGCAAGGCCAAACGCGGCGCGCGCGCCCTCGTCCAGGCGAACGATGTCGCCAGACGTAAGGCGAGCGAACGTCTGGTGGCGCTTATACGAATCGAGATAGATAGCAAGGTCTGCCGCCGAAAGGCCGCTCGCGCCCAGTTCGACGTCGAGCAGGTTACTCTTGACAGTCGCACGCACCGAAAGCTTGGGCGCAGGGCGGACCGAGATCTGGCGCAGGCGGTCGCTGAGCATGACCTCGCCCAGCTCGGACAGGGCAGACAGGCCCTCGGTCAGCAAGTGAAACAGGCTCTCGTCATCGCGTTCCTCAAACGCCAGGCCGCCCTCGTAAAAGTCGAAATACAGGGCCGCCGTGTCCATAACGCGAAACTCTGCCACCTCGTCGCGCGGCGGCACGCCCGGGCGCCGCTCTTCGAAGGGGCTGCCCGGAGCGCCCAGGCTAAAGAGATCTGCCGACCAGTCGCCATAGGTAACCGTAACTTTGCAGGTCACGAGCCCATCGTCGACACCAATCGCCATGGCAAAGCTCGGCTCGGGCGCCACGGTATCGAGCGCAGCGGGCGCAGTAAGGTCAGTGTAGTCGCGCAAAATGGGCAACGCCATACGACAGAACTCCCCCACCTGGTCGGCAGCGATATGGACCGGCGTGCGACAGGGCAGCAAGCGCGATAGGAACGGCGCCGCATGCTGGGCAAACCCTACATCGGTGCGGCGCGCACGGCGGGTGTCGACCAAATAGGCAACGTCGCCCGATGCAAAGCAGTATGCATCGGCCGGCAGGCGCAGATCGTAGCTGCCACCAGCCGCCGGCGCGATTTTGGCGGCAAGAAGCGGCGGGCGCTTGGACAGTGCTTCGTCCTCCCCTTCCGGAGGCATCTCAACCGCAACGTCATAGGTGCGATGCGTCGTCGTCCCCCGCGACCAGGCAGGCTCAAAGGAGATGGTCTGGCCGCGCAGTAGATCCAGCACATATACGATGCTATGCTCGGACAGCGGCAACTGACGCTCAGCGACAAAACCGCTGCGGGCAAAGTCGTACGACGCCGAACGCGAGCTTGTGATGTCATCGAGATAGGCGACTGTCGTCACAACAAGGTTGAGCAGCTTTGTCGACACGTCTTCGAAGGCTTCGGGCGTATGGACAAACGTGAGCTTCTTGCCGTACGAGAAGGTGCCGCCTCGGACATAGGCGTCGGCCATGCCGTCGATATCCTTGACCACGTAGGACACCGAACCGCAGCGAATGCGAAACTCGAGCGCCCAGCTAAAGCGGTCGGCGAACAGCGGATTGTAGTACGGCACCAACGAGGGCTCCAACGCCGCTTTGGGGGCGTCGGGATCAACGGCACCGGCAAGCTTGCGGCGCATGCTCGCCAGCTCATCCATGCGCGCGTCCGAAAGATCGGAGAGCGCCGCCATGAGGCTGGGGCTCGTGGGGACGGGCGCCGGAAAGGGAAAGTTGGGGTTGACGGCCGGCGCTTTGGGCGCGGTGCGCGCGGGCTGTTTCGGCTGCGCCGTAAACGTGCGAACCGGTGTGCGCAGCCCCTCAACAGGCTCAATGCCGCTGGCGTCCAGGTACGCCAGCGCTGTGGCGATGGCGTGCTTGCACATGCCGGGGTAGCGATAGGCAGCGGGGCAATCGCAGTCGTAGTCGATCACCTCGTGCTCGTCCATATCGAGCGCCACGTGTGTCTTGTACAGATCGCCGCGCGAGCCACGCACCGAGCCCTCAACCGTCACGTTTTTGGAGAAGCGCGAGCCGCTGTCCTCAATCGACAGCACGGCGCCGTTGAGCATGAGCGAGCGGCCCTTCATAAAGGTGCCGCTCAGCGCCGCCTCTTTCCGGAGCGCCTGCACAAACGTCCCCTGTGCCATCACTTCCTCCAATCTCGCGCGGACCAGCAAGGTCGCTCTTAGATCACCGTCACTCTGCCTTGGTTACCCACGATGGCCTTGGCCTCGGCCAGCAGCGGAATCGAGCGTGCGTTGACCTTAGCAGGCACCTCGGCACGCAGCACGCGCCCGTCCGCCTGCTCGATAAAGATCTCCACGCGGTCGCCGCCCGGGTTGGTGGTGAGCACCGTGGCAAGACGAGCCATGTTGCCCTGGCTAAAGCGGCTGTTGGGCACCATGACCTCAAACACCTTGGGCTTGTTGTTCTCCTCGTTGAGCTCGAGCGGCACGATCTCCTGCGCGATGATCTGGTCGCCGCGGTCCGAGCGCTCGAGTTTGCCCTTAATGCGCACAAACGCGTCGGACAGCTGCACACCGGTCTCGGGATCGACCTCGCCGTACAGATACCCCTCGGCCTCCTTGTAGGTCTTGGGGAACACCACGACGGTGGCCTCGCCTTCCATGTCCTCGAGCTGCACGATGCCCATGGGGTCGCCGTTTTTGGTCACGCGCTTGGACACGCTCGAGACCATGCCGGCCCACCACAGTGCCTTGCCCTCGGGAATCTCCTGGTTGATGGTGCCGCCCGTGGGGTTCTGCACTTCGTAGCCGGTATCGATCTGCGAGAACGAGAAGTCGCGCGCTTTGCTGAGCGCATACTCAAACGGGCGCAGCGGGTGGTCCGAGACATAAATGCCCAGAACCTCCTTCTCCTGGCTCAGCTTAAGGTGGCGGTCCCATTCCTGGCCATCCGGATCGGGTACGCTCACCTCAAAGCCCGAACCCTCAACATCACCAAACATGTCGAAGAACGACGTCTGGCCGCTCGCGCGATCTTTCTGGCGCTTTACCGCGGCATCGATGATGTTCTCGGGGTTGTTCTTGTCAACAAAGTGCATCATCTGGCGGCGCGGATAGCCCGTTGAGTCAAAGGCGCCTGCCTTGATGAGCGATTCGATCACGCGACGGTTGGCCTGGCTCGAGTCCACGCGCTCGACAAAATCGTGCAGCGTCTTAAACGGACCGCCCGCCTCGCGCTCGGCGATAATCGCCTGCGCCACGCCGGTGCCCACGCCGCGGATGCCAGCCAAACCAAAGCGCACGCCTTCCTTGGTAGCCGTGAACTCGGTACCGGACTCGTTGACATCTGGCGAAAGCACGGGGATGCCGTCGTGGCGGCACGCCGAGACGTAGTGCACGATCTTGTCGGTCTTGCCCGTATAGGACGTCAGAACGGCCGCCATGTACTCGTGCGGATAATGCGCCTTGAGCCACGCCGTCTGCATAACCAGGATGGCGTAGCCGGCAGAGTGCGACTTGTTAAAGGCGTAAGATGCGAATTCGAGAACATCGTCCCAAATCTTCTGGGCGACCTCGCGCGTGTAGTTGTTCTTGATAGCGCCGTTCATCCAGTGGTCGTAGGTGGTCTCGTCCGAGCCATCCTCCCAGTGGAGCACCGTCGACGTGAGCAGCTTGATCTTTTTCTTAGCCACGGGCTTACGGATACGCGAGTCCGATTCGCCCTTGGAGAAGCCGCACATCTCAACGGAGATGAGCATAACCTGCTCCTGGTAGACCATGGTGCCGTAGGTTTCGCCCAGGATGTCGTCCAGACGGTCGTCGTAGGAGACGGCCGGCTCCTTGCCGTTCATACGGTTGATGTAGGACGAGACCATGCCGGCGCCCAACGGGCCCGGGCGGTACAGGGCGATCAATGCCACGACGTGTTTGTACTCGGTGGGCTTCATGTTCTTGATCGTGGCCGTCATGCCGGCGGACTCGACCTGGAAGACGCCGGCGGTGTGGCCGGAACCCATGAGCTTAAAGATCTCGGGATCGTCAAAGGGAATCTCTTCCTCTTTGATGTCGATGCCGAAGTTCTTTTTGATGTTTGCCTTGGCCTTGGAGATAACCGTCAGCGTGCGCAGGCCCAAGAAGTCCATCTTGAGCAGGCCCATGTCGGCAACGGTATGGCCCTCGTACTGGGTAATCTCGACGCCGCCCTTGGTGTCGAGCTTGGTGGGCACATGCTCGTTGACGGGATCGCGGCAGATCAGAACGGCGCACGCGTGCACGCCCTCGCCACGGGTGAGGCCCTCGATCGAGAGCGCCGTGTCGATGATGCGGCGGGCGTCGTCATCCTTTTTATAGGCCTCGGCAAAGTCGGGGTTAAACAGATCCTCTTTGCCGGGTTGCTTTTCGAGCACCTGCTTGAGCTTGACCTTGGGGTCGCTCGAGACCATCTTGGACAGGCGCTGGCCCATGTAGACCGGATAGTCCAGCACGCGCGCGGCGTCGTTGATGGCCTGCTTGGCCTTGATGGTCGAGTAGGTGATGACGTGGGTGACCTTCTCGGGGCCGTAGAGCTGGCGAACGTGCTCCACGACCTCGAGGCGCCGCTCATCGTCGAAGTCCATATCGATATCGGGCATCTCGGTACGCTGCGGGGACAGGAACCTCTCGAACATCAGGCCGTTCTCGAGCGGGTCGAACGCGGTGATGTTCATGGCGTAGGCGACGATAGCGCCGGCGGCCGAGCCACGGCCGGGGCCGACGCCGATGCCGTTGTCCTTGGCCCATTGCACGTACTCGGCGACGATCAAGAAGTAGGCGGCAAAGCCCTTGTCGCAGATGACCTTGTATTCGTACTCAAAGCGCTCTTTGATGTTGACGCCGCCGATCTCGCGCGTGGCCCAGTCGTCACCGTAGTGCTGACGCAGGCCTTTCTCGCACTCGCGGCGGAACTGGCTCTCGTGCGTCTCTCCGGGATCGAGCAACGGGAAGCGCGGCAGGATGATAGAGTCCCAGTCCAGCTCAACGTAGCACTTGTCGGCGATCTCGAGCGTGTTGTCGCAGGCCTCGGGGCAATACGAGAACATCGCCCGCATCTCCTCCTCGGTCTTCATGTAAAACTCCGAGCCGGTCATGCGCATGCGGTTGGGGTCATCGACCTTGGCGTTCATGCCAATACACATGATGACGTCCTGCACGGGCGCATCCTCGCGGCGCAGGTAGTGAAAGTCGTTGGTAGCGATGACCTTGACGCCCACCTGCTTGGCGATATCGATGAGCGTGCGGTCCATCTGCTCGTCGGTCAGGCCGTTGTCGGTGGTGATGCCATGTTCCTGGATCTCGATGTAGAAGTCGCCGGGGTCGAAGGTATCGCGGAAGGTCTCGGCCCACTTGATGGCGCCCTCCATGTCACCGCGGTCGATGTATTTGGGGATGATGCCCGCGATGCAGGCGCTCGTGCAGATCATGCCCTTGGCGTGGCGGCGTAGGTTGTCGAGCGTCACGCGCGGCTTGTAGTAAAAGCCCTGCACGGCGGCCTCGGAAACCGTCTGCATCAGGTTGACGTAGCCTTCCTGGTCTTTGGCCAGAAGGATCATGTGGTAGAGCTCGGGCTTGTGGTCGCGGGCAAGGGTCTCGTCCGGCGTAAAGTAGACCTCGCAGCCAAAGATGGGCTTGATGACCAGAGGCGGCTTGAGCTCGTCGATATTGCCCTTCTCGTCCCACATGGCCATGTCCTTCACATACTGGGCATGCTCGCGCGGGTTTTCCTCGGGGTCGGGCTCCACCAGCTCGTCGCGGCGGTCCTTTTCCAAGAAGGCCTTGTCGTGGCTCCAGGTTTTGTACTCGGGCGTGTTGTGATTGACGGCGTCGCAGGCCAGCGCCAGGTCGGGCACGCCATACATGTAGCCGTGGTCGGTAATGGCCACGGCGGGCATGCCAAGTTCAACGGCACGATTGACCATATCCTGGATACGGGTTGCGCCGTCGAGCATGGAGAAAACAGTGTGATTGTGCAGATGGACGAATGCCATGTGATGAGCTCCGATGCGGGTTCGTGTTCTGACTGAACGATTTTACCGCACGGCGCGGACGGCACCCGAACCTAGCCAAACCAACACGGCTCCTCTTGCAGTTGCGGTGAAATGCGGACTGTTTGGCGGCTTTTTTGGCCAAAACAGTCCGTATTCCACCGCAAGTTATCTGAGGGCTAGAGATTGTAGGTGACTACTTGAGGTTCGGCGGGTTCGACGAAGATGGCTGGATTCGTCTGCTCCACGCGAACGAACTTGACCGTCACCGCCTCAACGCCCGCCTTGTGCAACACGTCGGCGTAGACGCGCGCCTGCAGGGCGTGCTTCTCGAGCAGCTGTTCCGGCGTCTCATCCGGCGTGCCACCCGTCTTGTAATCAATGACCAGGGCGCGCGACGGATCGGCCGGGTCGGTGGCCAGTGCATCGATGGCGCCCTCGGCATAGGCACCGTAGCGAGCGATGTCCTCGTCCTCGCAGCCCAGCGAAAAGAACGGCACCTCGGCGCGAACGCACGGCCACGCGAGCAGGTCGGCACGAACAGCCGACTTGAGCCAGCGGTTCAGGGCAACGTCGAAGCGTTCGCGCTGCTCCGGCGTCAGGCGCCACAGACGCGCCAGTGCATCGGCGCGCGCAGCGGGCAACGCGTCGGCACCCATCTCGATGAGCCACTGGCAGGCGGCGTGGAACGCCGAGCCCAGCGCCATGGGGTTGCCGGCGGGCTCAACGACGGCCACGTCCGCATCGGCCATCTCCGAGCCATCCGACTCTGCATCATCGCCAGCCTCGTCCATGGGCACGTGCGCCTCGGCGGCACGGTCCTCGGACTCGGCATGCAGCGCCGCGGCAATTGACGAGTAGCTGTACGAATCGCGCTCCGGATACGGGCAGGTGCCCATGCGCACGCCCACCGCCTGGGGATACACGAGCTCAAACGCATCGGGCTCGGGGTCGGCAGGACCGGGAACGGCGGCGCGGGCATCTGCACCGGCACCCTCCGGCTCCGCATCGCCGCGGACAAGCCTGCCCTCGGCATCCAGCGAAGCGTTTGCCTCAAACGCCTGCTCGCCAAAGGTAAAGTCCGTGAGCGAAATGAGCTCGTAGTCGCCCGGCTGGGAGTTGTCGAACACCAGGCGGTCGCTATCGAGCTGCGGCGTGTCCAGAGCGTCGGTCGGCAAAATACGGCGCAGCACGTCGTAGGTCAGATCCGTCTCGACATCGAAGGTCGGCGCCGTCACCTTGCCACGGCTCACACCGGCATCCATCGCCAGAATGACCAGCTCGCGTGCTCGCGTCATGGCGACATAGAGCAGGCGGGCCCGCTCCTCGAGCGAGAGCTGCAGGTCGTCGTTGCGCAGGCGAGCAAATGCCTCGGCGGGAGAACCCGTCGCACAAACGTCCTCCATGAGCTCCGGCGGCAGCCACAGCGACGTGCCCTTGCCCTTAAACGCATGCTCAAACTGCTTTTTGACGTCGTCGCCCTTCACGAACGTACCGTCCGCGAGTTTAACGCCGTCGAAGCGTGCCGGCAGCGCCACGACCTGCGCTCCGCCCTCGACGCGACCCATCTGCGCCGCACCGGACGGCTTGCGCACGCCAAAACACTCGGCAACCGCCACGACCGGATACTCCAGACCCTTGGACGCATGCACCGTCATGATGCGCACTGCGCCGTCACCCTCCTCGTTGAGGGCACCCGGGGCCTCCTTGCCCGCCAAGAAGCGGTCGAAGGCCAGCGCGATGGAACGCGGAGAATTGCCGAGCTCGGCCTCTGCCTCGGCCACGGCGTCGAGCGCCTTGAGCACGTTGGCGGCAATGGCCTTGCCTTCGGGGCCGCGCTGCGCCAGGCGCACGAACCAGCCGGAGGCATTGACCACGTCGCGCGCGATGGCGGCGAACGAATCGCGCCCCACGCGGCGCAGTGCATAGCGCAGCACCTCGCGGGCACGCGTCACGAGCGGCAGGTCTTGCAAACCCGGCACGTCGGAATCGCTCATGATGCCCATGTCGATATTCCGGCGCGAGGTCTCCCCTGTCTCGCTATCGAGCTTGGTCGCCAGCGCCAGGAACTCCTGAGCGCCGAGCGCAAACATCGGCGAGGCGAGCAGCGGCATAAGGCCCCGCGCCGTATCGGCCGGATTGGCGAGCGCACATACCAGGGCGCGCACCGTCTGCACCTCGGCTGCCTGGGCAAAGACCGAACCACCCGCGATGACGCAGTCGAGCCCCTGGTCGCGGAAGGCCTGGGCGTAGACGTCGGCGTTGGTCATGCGGCCCAGCAGCAGCACCATGCCGCCCTGGGGCTGGCCGGCATCGGCAAGCGCGCGGAATCGCTCGGCGATCGCACGGGCCTTGGCCTGTGTGCGTTCCTGCGTACTGCCGCCGGCAACAAAGAGGGCCTGGCGACGCGAGGCGTCTGCCACCAGCGTGTCCTTGCGGCCGTCGCTCGCCTCAAGATCCAAAAAGCCCTGCATCAGGCCGCCGTCATCGCCGTCGAAGACGCGTGCCACGTAACGCAGTACCTCGTCATGGCTGCGGAAGTTGCGCACGAGTTTGACGAGTTCGCCGGCAGGGGCGTCGGCCACGGCAGTCGCCTCGGGCGCGGCAGACGAGCCCACCTTGCGCTCCTGACGACGGAACACCTCGACCTCGGCGCCACGGAAGCGATAGATGGACTGCTGCGCATCGCCCACAGTGCACAGCGCGCGCTCCCCCGCACCCGTCAGGTAACGGATCAGATCGACCTGCATCTGGTCGGTATCCTGAAACTCATCGATCATGACCATCTTAAAGCGGCCCTCGTACGCAGCACGGATGGCAGGGTAATCGCGCAACGCCTCGTAAGCCATACGCAGCAGGTCGTTGTTATCGAGCGCGGACTGGCCGGCCTTGAGCGCACGGTACTCCGCCTCTACGGCACGGGCGAGCCCCACCAGCGCATCGAGCGCCGAACCGCCGCAGGCAAGCACGATATTGATAAACGCATCAGCCGCCTCGGCCTTGAGTAGCTCCACCTGCTCCTTAGGAAACGCCTTGCTCGCGCGCGGCATGGTGCACGACATCATAAGTCGCGCCGCATCGGCCATGGTCTTGCCGCTCGCCTCAAACGCATCGATGGCATCGAGCGCCACCTGCGCTTTCTCGGTCGCGGCCTTGCTTGCGCCCAGCGCCGCACGATAGGCATCGGCGAGTGCCGAGGTATCGGCCTGGCCGCGCGCCACGCGCACGTCGTCCATGCCGCCCGGCAACTGGCTCGACAGCTCCAGCAGCTCGCGCACCAGGCCCTTAATGGTCGTGCCGGTACCAAACGGCCCGCCCTCGCCCGCCATGGGATACCAGGCGTAAAGGGCCTTGAGCGAGGCGGCGAGCTCGGGGGCGGCATCGGGTGCCGTCGCGCGGGCCAGCACATGCTCAACAGCCTGGTCCATAAGCTCGTCGGTATCGGTGAGCACCGTGAACTCGGGATCGATGCCCAGCTCCAACGCGTGTGCGCGCAGGATGCGCGAGCACATGCCGTGAATGGTCGAAATCCACGCGTCGTCGACGGTCAGTGCTTCCTCGTCCATGCCCTCGTCGATAAGCGCACGGCGCACGCGGTCGCGAATCTCGGCCGCGGCATCTTTGGTAAAGGTAATGGCGAGCACCTGGTCCAGATGCTCAACGAACGGACCGGATTCGGGCGAGAGCGCATAGACGATGCGGCGCGTGAGGGTAAAGGTCTTACCCGAACCGGCGAAGGAATAAAAACAGGCTGCCGAGGCTGGTTTCGGCAAAAATCAATAAAAGCTTCCAACCGAAAGCGGCCTTAA
>OIXS01000358.1_pt1 | contig 29778 bp, 32 predicted proteins | sample 1587841 | NCBI WGS metagenome assembly OIXS01 (sample SAMN03283254) | human gut metagenome | biome: human-associated habitat; material: feces | host: Homo sapiens | place: USA | collected 2013
TAGGCGGCCCTTTTAGGGCCTGTGCAAACCACCAGTTCAACTGGTGGTTTTGATTGATTATTTGCTGTATTTTCTCTTGCGGCTGTAAAGAACGGTGCCGGTCAGGGCAGTACCCGCAGCCAGCATTACCGCAATCCAAAGAGCGATATTGCTGTTGTCGCCGGTCTGTGGTGACTGGGTATTATTGTCGGTTTCCGAGGAGTCAGAATTTTCGTTGCCCGATTCCGTCGGCTTGTAATTGGGATCGGCTGCGCCGCAGACGGTGCACTTGCCATCTTCATAGCTGTGGCCCGTGGCTTCCAGCACCGTATCGGCAAGTGCGATTTCATCTGTCGCGGTTTCATCGCAGAAATACTTGTCGCAGGTGTCGCAATACCAGTACTCGATATTGCCCGCCTCGGTGCAGGTCGGAGCAATCGCCGGTATGTTGGTCAAATTGTGCCCTGTTGCCGGAATATCCGCAATTTCTTTTGTATCTGTGTATGCTTCACCGTTAAATTCGACGGTCGCCGTATATGTGGTTACGCCTGTTTCCGTACAGGTGGCGGGCGTCTTGACCTCCGATGTAACAGTCACTTCCGGGCTTTCCTTATGGGTTTCATCATTTGCACAGGTAAATGTCACCGTACAAGTCTTGCCATCATCAGACCACTTCCATTCCGGTTCGCTCCAATTATGTCCTGTAGCCGGAATCACGGTGCTTTCAGAAGTAATTTCATTCTCTCCTTCAGCGTCACTGAAATACTTGCCGCAATTTTTGCAGTACCAGTATTCTTCGTTACCTTCCGCTGTGCAGGTAGGAGCTTTATAATCCACTTTTTGTAAATTGTGTGTAACTGTCGGGAACTGCAAAGTGAAGGTGAACATTTTTCCGTCATCTGACACACCCTGTCCTGTTTTCACAACCGCAGTAACACCATGTATTTGATATTCATCTTTATAGAAGTTTTCTGCAAATTGATCTAAATCCTGCCAATCGTATATGATAAACTGGCTCGGATCAAAATCCTCTGCAAAATAATAGCTCTCTTTATTTGTACCACTGATATCGGTTCTCATGACAACTGTCAATTCGGGAATATCTCCCGCCTGCCAAGTTTTTCCGTCAATGTCTGAATAACCGCTCCATACGGCGGAAGTAACAGCTGCATAAAATTCATTGGGAACATCGATATAGGTCTTACCGGGTTCTTTATCCACTACATCACCGGAACACTCTGGAGCGAACGCAACATGAAGCGGGCCGCCTGCTACAAGTTTTTCCGTAACAATCAAGCAGGGATCCCCGTAAGTGCTTGTTCTGCACTTTAGGGTGAACTTTCCGTTTTCAGTATCGTTCAGTACGAAATCATCTGCCCATTCAGGACTTTCTTCCGGTACTTCAATCACGAGAGTACCGTTTGCAAGACTGCTTGGAGTAACGGTCACAGGCTGTTCAACCGTACTGGTTTTTGCAATGCTTCCTGTACCGTTCAAAACTAAAGCTGCATTTCCTTTCGCCACAAAATCATTACAGCTAAATTTTCCGTTCAGTGTTGACTCATCCAGTTCCAAAGTGTTGGTTTGTAAATTCTGACTGCTCAAAGAAGAATTTTTCAATGTCACAGAATCCAAATCTGAAACACTTATATTTCCGCCGGAAACATTTTGGAATATCAAGCTGCCGGTTCCCGTTGAATTTGGATATTTGGTAAACAAATCACTGCTGACAGCAAAATCGATGTTATCAAAAGTGACTGTAACGCCATCTCCGATGTATGTTTCTTTCCATGTGGTCAGCGTACTTTTTTCTGCACCCGAGCCTTTAATTGTAATATTTTCTAAGAACGAATAGACATATTCACCATCTGTTGTTGCGTCATAATCTCCGATCAAATAGATTGTGCCGCCTGCTTCAATATTGTCAATCGCTTTATAGAGTGTTTTCAAAGGCTGATCTTCTGTACCAGCATTGTTGTCATTTCCGTTTATCATATCAACATATAAAGTTGTATAGGTAAAAGTTACAACGGTACCAGACCATTGTGAAATTGAAGTTTTTATATTTGAGCTTGAATCCAGCATAACATACGGACTGCCAGATTTAATAGAAGCAGTCACGGTGATTTTTTTGCCACTCATATTTAGAGGTATCTGGCAAGTAGATTCACTGGAGAGCGTAGAAGAATTTCCTTTCCACTGAAACTTAAAAACTTCGTCAAGATTAATTCCGTCGACCAAATTATCGATTGTAGCAGTAATCGCATTACCCGGAATTAAATCTGCTTCCTTCATAGTAAAAGTTGCATTTTTTGATGTGTCTTTGATGATATTGATCTTGTAGTTTGTACTGGAAGCGTTAAACATTTCACTGGGAATCGCTCCATAATCGATACAAACTGTTTTATTACATGTTTCTGTACTGCATATACCGGTTCCCGTTGTTTTAGCATGCCAGTATATAGAACCGCCATTATCGGTTTGCTTTGTCATCAAAATGGTACCATTGTTCTCAACGGTTCCATACACATGTGCCGGCCATGAAACACTGGTTGCTACAACTTTTAATGTAGCACCGTCTGAGATAATAAGGTTACCGGTTTGAAAATCACTTGCACTACTCACAGTCAAAGTGTAACTGGGATCTATAACGATTGTTTTATCCGTATTTAAGTCACCGGTATAAACGGTCATGTTGCCTGCAACATGAATTTCTGTGATTTCCGAATCTTTCAGAGCTGCTGAAAGCTCATTTTTTTTCGTAATCGTTGTTGAGCCGGCAGCAAATACTGTTGTCGGCAACAGCGCAATAATAAGCACAAGAGATAGTAAGATCGCAAATGCTCTGTTACATGATTTAGACTTCATGAATTTTTCCCCTCCGTTTTGTTTTCTTTTGCGAACAGCTTTGATAAGGTATCTAAGCAATATTGCAGATATGTTACACGCCTTTTGAGCATGTCTCTTTTATTCACCATAGACCACCTCCAATTTGACTGAATGGTCAGACAGATAATATGTATAAAAATTGTGTGTCATCAGTCTACCAATACAAAAAGGCGCACTCCACCCGTTCTAAAACGGGCAGAATACGCCTTGAAAAAATATGCAATTTTGCTCTTGACAAGAAAAAAGGGCAGAATTATGCTTGGCTGGCTGGCTGTTAGCATTGTCCTCCTTTTCTGATCCATTGCCAAGCCCTCTCTTCACATAATTATACATCTATATTGTATCAGAAAATCGGCTTATTTTCAATATGTTTTCGAGAAAAAAAGACTGTGCCATGACAATCCATACCTTTCATCTGAAACAGTCCGTCCTGCTGCGTGGACATTTAGAGGTCAAAAAAGCCTGATTTTAAGCCGTTTTCCGAGCCTGAACTTTGAGGGGCAAGGTGTTTGTACCTTGCCCCTCGTTTTTGCGTTAGAAAGCGTTACAGGCTCATTTTTGCAGCTTTATCATAACCTTGTCCACAAGGCCTGTATCTCTTACCTGCTCAGCAGCTTGTTGCGGCAGACAAGCAGTGCGTTGAAAAGATACCGCCGTTCCTCTGCTGTGAGGTAAAGGCGATACTTTCGCTTTTCATACGAAGATCACCTCGGCGTTAACGGTTTCTGTAACCGCCGACCGCAGGGTGTTCATTCTGCGTATCCACTCCATCTGATTACTGGCTTTCAGTGTTTCGGTAATGCCTTCAAGTTCTGCTCTCTGCTTCATAAGACGGTCAAACAGTCTCTGCGCCTGTTCTTCAACATCGGCAAGGTAGGATTGCAGCTTGACGCTTGTTAAAAGGCTGGTATAAAGTGCCTTTTTATGCTCACGGATATACCGCAAATACCGCTGTCCCCATATGCCGATGTGCCGTTCTTCTTTTTGGGCGGGTAATGTGAGATCAGGAAGATAATAATCGCCTTGTAAGGTATAGCTGATACCTGTTTGCTCGTTATAAATATTCTTTTGCATAATCACGCCTCCTTGCAGATCACTTTAAACTTCTTTTTCTTTGCGTTTATGATTTTAAGCAAAATTTCGTCAACTGCTTCTGTGTATCTTCCGTCAGCAATCAAACGGTTTCTTAATTCGTTCAGGCTGTTAATAATCATTCTACGCTCATATTCCTCAAGCACTATGTAATATTTTTCTTTCATCACTGTCACTCCCTCAATAAATCTTCACAAGGGGGTTCGGAAGTGACGAAAGTATCAAGCATAAATTTAGCTCCTAAGCGAAATCCCATAATAAAACTGTCTAAATTAGATTCTCCGTTAACAATGCTCCAAGCGTTTACATAGTCGAGAAATTGCTTTTTGTTTTTATCAGATAGCGCTGTTGTCAAAAAATCTTCATTCGTCATCAGGATTTTCATTTGTTTTTGAACAGCCTTATTTTGTTTTGTGCTTCTCGCTTGCGGCTCGATGTTTCCGTAGTAAAATTCTTCAATAAAGTTTTTCATTATGTAATCCTCCGTTATGATTCAATTATCCCACTAATTCAATCAAACTGGCTGACTACAAAAGCATAAGGGAGACAACTTCCTTACGAAGTGTCTCCCTTGTGAGGTCTCGTTTTTTATTCTATAAATAGAGTTAAAATTCGATTTTTTGTAATGCTTAATAGCTATATCTGAAAATTCAATATAGGTATTTGCGTATAACCGTTTGCAATGCTATATTAAAATTAGGGTGATACTTTAATTATGAAAAGATTTGCGGCAATACTCTGTGTCATTGCATTATCGGTCAGCCTTGCCTCCTGCCGTCAGCAGGTCAGCCGGCAAACAACAACGGCTGCTGATACTGCTGCGCAGCAAACAACGGAGCAAACTACCGTTCCTCCCCAGCCTGAATGGCAGTGGCAGAGCTCCGCGCCGGAAGAGCAAGGCTTAAACGGCGAGGTCTTTGCCTATTCCACTGCAAATACGCATCTGCTGTGCGCTGTTGTTCAGCAGGCAACGGGGCAGACGCTGTATGAATTCGGCAAAGAAAATCTGTTTGACCCTGTAGGTATGGAAAGCGTGACCTGCGATACGGACGCGCAGGGTATATCGGACGGCGGAAACGGTATATATATGAGTATATATGACATGGCAAGATTCGGTCTGCTTTATCTTAACGGCGGCGAATGGCAGGGAGAGCGGATTGTGCCTGCCGAATGGGTAGAACAGTCTACAACACTTCAATTTGAGCGCAACAGCGGCTCTGCCGATTACGGCTTTCAGTGGTGGGTACGTACTTTCGGCGATAATGATTATCCTGCATATTTTGCGCAGGGTCATGCAGGGCAGTATATATTCGTTGTTCCCGAGCTGGAACTTATTATTGCTTTCACCGGCAACTGGCTGGAGGGCGAGCGTTTCAGGTCAAGTGCGTCCGAAAGCGATGTTACCGATTGGGTAAACGGGCTCGGTCTATAATTTGATATGAATAAGCAGAAAGCGCTGGCATGAATGTCAGCGCTTTTTGTATATTGTTCGGTATATTTTATATGTTATAATGAAAAAAGTGATAAATAAAACTTTCATCTTGATTAATTTGTATTGTAATGTATAATAAATTGTGCAATAATGAAATAAGCATAATCTGTTTGATTCTGTCGTTTGAACGGGCGAAATAGTCAATTTTTTTAAGTAATATTGTAATTATTTTGCGGGGATTTTTATGAATATTATCAAATATGATAAGCCGGCAAGGAAATGGACGGAAGCTATGCCGCTCGGAAACGGTTTTACCGGCGCCATGGTGTACGGATCGCTGAAAAAAGAGAAGATTTGTTTTAATGACTGTACTTTGTGGTCAGGATATCCAAAGGATTATAATTCAAGTGAAAGTTTGAAATATCTTGAAGAAGTGCAGCGGCTGATATTTGATGGCAAAAACAGCGAAGCGGACGCGCTTTGCGCAAGTAAGCTTCACGGTGATTACAGCGAAGCATACATGCCGTTGGGAGAGGTTGATCTCAGCTTTAAAGACCTGGATATTTCCGGTTATTCGAGAAGCCTGGATCTTGAAAAAGCCGTTCACACCGTTAGCTCAAACGGCTGCCTTGCGGAAATGTTTTCATCCTATCCGGACAGGGTCACTGTCTACAGAATCGAGAGCAAAACGCCGTTTTCGGTAAGAATTACTGCCAAGAGCAAGCTGAAGAGCCGTGTTGTTTTTCAGGGTAAATCTTTGTTTTTGGCAGGTAACGCGCCGGATTATGCCGCACCGAATTACCTTTTTAGGAAAATCCGCCCCATAAGATATAATGAAAGAAAAGCCATGGCGTTTTGCCTGCAAACGAATATCGAAACGGACGGCATTATAAAACGTTTCTTGGGCTCGGTATCCGTTTTGCGCGCCAAAAGCCTAACTCTCTTTTTCGTTACAGAAACAGGATTTAAGGGCTTTGACAAGATGCCGTGCACAAACAGGGCGGAGGTCGTAAATAAATGCAGAAGCAGATTTAAAAATACGGATCTGAATTTCGAACGCCTTAAAGAGCGGCATATTGCCGATTATATGAACTTGTATAATAGCCAGAGATTGTCTTTTCATGCGGCGTATCACGGAGATACAAAAAGCCTTGTAAAAAGCGTTAAGCAGGGCGGCAGTGTAAAGCCGCTTTCCGAGCTGCTTTATAACTACGCAAAATATCTTATGATTTCGGGCAGCAGAAAGGGTGGTCAGGCACTTAATCTTCAGGGAATTTGGAATAACTCCAGGCGACCGCCATGGAGCAGCAATTATACGGTCAATATCAATACGCAGATGAATTATTGGTGCGCCTCGCGCTGCGGCCTTTCCGATTGTATAGAGCCGCTGATACAGATGGTATATGAATCCGTTCAAAACGGCGAAAAAACAGCAGAGATAAATTATGGCTGCAAAGGTTTCGCCTGTAATCATAATGTAGACCTTTGGCGCAAAACGTCTCCCGTTAAAGGTTCGCCCAGTTATATGTTTGCGCCCCTTTGCGGCGTTTGGCTTGCAAACGAGATATATTTTCATTATAAAAACGGTTTTCTTCAAGAATATGCAGATAAAGTTGCCTATATCGTTACTGAGGCGGCGCGCTTTGCAAACGATTATCTTGTAATGTATAACGGGCGCTATGTTATCTGCCCGTCTGCATCGCCTGAAAACTCATTTTATAACGGTTCTAAAGCATGCAATTTGGATTATGCAAGTTCCTTTGATATGGGTCTGGTAAGGCAGGTCTTTAAAAATGCCTCTGAGATAAGCAAGGATTCTCAGCTTCTTGCCGAAATCAAGGTTAAAGAGCCTTTACTATATGCGTTCGGTTCAGGTGTGAACGGGATTTATGAATGGCATAAGGAATACAATGTTCCGGAAAAGGGGCACAGGCATTTTTCACCGCTCTATGCGTTTTACCCCGGCGATCTGATCGGTTATTACGCAGACAAAACAAATGCCGATGCCGTTAAAAGGCTTTTTGAATACAGACTTGCACATTCCGGTCAGCATATCGGCTGGTCGGCAGCATGGGCGCTCTGCATTTCTTCACGTCTTAGGGATCCGAATACGTTTTTATCCGTTTTACGCGGCATGCTTTCAAACTGCGTTTTCAATAACCTTTTCTGCGTTCACCCACCCGAACTTTTTCAGATTGACGGCAACCTTGGATTTGCTGCGGGCGTCAATGAAATGCTGCTTACGGAAGAAAACGGAATCGCGGAGCTTCTTCCCGCTCTTGCGGATGAATTTAAAGAGAGCGGGGAAGTGAACGATATGGTCGTTCAAAAAGCGAAAATCAGTTTTAAATGGGAAAACGGTTCGGTAACGTATCTTGATTCCGATTCACCGGTGAAGATTTATAATATCCATATTGCGTCTGATGCAAAGATAGGTGAGCACATAAACCTTATAGATGTAATCTGATGTAATGAAATAAGCAGTTTATGAATTATTTCGTTCATGGATTAAAGGTTACTATCTGCTTCGGGGATCCCGGAAAGCCCAATAGGCTTTGTGGGGAAAGGAGGAGCGATGGAGTGAGTGAGAGAAGGCTTTTACTACATAAGCAATAAAAAAAGCCGTCGCGAACGATATGTAATCCGCGACGACGTGGCGGAGAGGATGGGATTCGGCGTCTGCTGCGGCTGCGCCTTGCATACTGTTGGTTCGGCGACCGAAATGCTGCGCATTTCAGTACTCGCCTTGCCGCTTTTTGCTAAAAACAGCCCGCCGGGCTGTTTTTTTTACGCAAAAACCCTCTCGGGTTCGAATCCCAATTATAAAAAAAGCAAGGTACGAATGCACCTTGCTTTTTTTATGGCGGAGAGGATGGGATTCGAACCCATGTGGCTTTTGGCCAAACGGTTTTCAAGACCGCCTCGTTATGACCGCTTCGATACCTCTCCGTATTGACTGATTTATAATATCACAAGCCGCCTCGGCTTGTCAAGTATAATTTATATAATGCACGTAAGTTTCTTTTGGCACCGGAAAAAGTTATCAGGCTCTTAATAAAACAGTAGAAAGGGCTGTCTCACGGCGTATGAGGCAGCCCTTTTGTTTATTCTGCGGCGGAGGTATCAGCCTCTGTGCTTTGATCCTCCTGTGAAGCGGAATTGCGGTACTGATCGATTATATCCTGCAACGATTTTTGATTAAAGCTGTCAACTCTGTCAAATTTATTCGGCTCACTTCCCGTCATCTCATCTCCGTTAGAATCTGTCAGAGTAAGAGAAAGCGTATCGCCGATGATTGAATACTTATAGACAACATTTTGGTTGGAGTTCGGGTTTTTCAGGATAAGATTGTCACCCTGTACTTCATATTCACCGTCAAAGGTATATGTGGAAAGATAAGAGGTGTATGTTCCGTCCTCAAAAAATTCATATGCCGAAAGCCCGGGTGCGGTTTGGCTCTGCCATTTGTTAACAAGCTTACCCTTGTTTGCTTCGCCGGCAATATAAGTTACCGGATTTGTGCTTGTAACGGCGCAGATAATCGTTGTGCCCGCGGCAATTACTACCAAAACGGCAATGATTACCATCAGTATGACCTGTTTGGTCGTAAAAACTCTTTTTGTCTTGGCTTGCGTTACTGCTTCTGTTCCGCCGTTATCGTTGCTCTTTTCAGCTTCTGCTGTCCCATTTGCTTCAGCGGAAGTTTTTTCCGAATCCAAAGCATCAATATCCTGCATTAAATTTTTTTCGTCAAATTCTTTGCTCATAAATAATCATCCCTCTAAATTAAGTCTATTAAGCGGCAAAGCCGTATATGAACGAAATAAACGATTTTGCTGTTCGGCAAGCCGGTCCATAAAACAATAAATGTTCTTGGTTATACGTAAAATTATTTCAGTCCCTTTTTCCTTAAAAGCGCGTCGATCTTACCCGAAGAATCAAGCAGCGTGGAAACGGAAAGATCATGGTTAAGCGTATCCAGAAAATAAGCCACATATTTTGAAAGCTCAACGGACTGATACCATTTCCTGCTCAGAAGCTCCGGCGTCTGATATACTCCGTTTGTGGTAAATACTTTTTCAAAAACGCCGTCGTTGTAAGCCTCGTCAAATACTTCAAGGCCGTTTGCGAAAAGACCGAATGTGGTACATACAAAAATTCTTGCCGCACCAAGCAATTTCAGCTTTCTTGCAACCTCAAGCATAGATTCGCCCGAGGAGATCATATCGTCTACGATGATTATGTCCTTGCCTTCAACGGAATCACCGAGGTATTGATGTTCCACGATCGGGTTTCTGCCGTTAACAACTTTTGTGTAATCCCTTCTTTTATAGAACATTCCGAGATTTACGCCAAGCTGCGTTGCAAAATATATACATCTGTTCATGGCGCCCTCATCAGGCGAAATGATCATAAGATGATCTTTGTTCACTCTAAGGTCTTCAACCGTATTAACGATGGCCTTTATCATCTGATAGGTGGGCATAACGTTTTCAAAGGATTTGTGCGGTATGGCGTTCTGTACTCTTTGATCGTGCGCGTCAAAGGTGATGATGTTTTCTACGCCGAGCTCGACCAGCTCCTGGAGCGCCATGGCGCAGTCAAGTGACTCTCTGCTGGAACGCTTGTGCTGGCGCCCTTCATAAAGCATCGGCATGATTACGGATATCCTTTTTGCCTTTGAAGAGGCGGCAGATATCACTCTTTTCAGATCGGCATAATGGTCGTCCGGCGATTTCGGAACCGTCATGCCGTACATCTTATATGTAACGCTGTAATTAAAGCAGTCTGTAACGATATAAAGATCATATCCTCTTACAGTTTCATTGATTACAGCCTTTCCTTCGCCGCTTCCGAAGCGGGGGTTGGAAATATCGATCATATAGGTATCGCGCTGATAGCCGTAAAAAGCTATAGAGCCTTGGTGCTCAAGCGCCTGCGTTTTGCGCCACTGCACAAGGTATTTATCCACCTTGTCGGCAAAAGCCTCGCAGCCGGGCATAGCAATGATCCCAAGCGGTCCGTAGGGTATAGTTTCAACGTTCTGAGCAGTTAATCTTGCCATGTTACTTCTCCTTACTTTTCCGTTAAAGCCCGCGGGCGCTCAAAATCTGCCCGCCTTGCTTTACGGTGGTATTTTACAACATTCTCAAATGCTTGTAAACACAGATTTTTAACTTTTTACAAAATTGTCATTTATTACTTTTTTATTCTTGCTTTTTCGTATTTTATTTATATAAAATGCCGCAGTGCAGAGAAGTGTAACGCCGCTGACAGCTGCGCCTGCAATCATCATTTTCGGCGTATAAACATATTCAACCGTGTGTTCTCCGGGCTTTATCATAGCACCCAGCTGGCAGCCGCCTATCTCAAAGGTCGGCACCTTTTCGCCGTCAATATACACGCTCCAGCCCTCGTCATAGGGTATCGAGGAATAAAGCACACTGTTTTCAGCCGTGTAAACCGTGCCCGTTATCTTTGTGTCGGTATGCTCTTCCACCTGCATAGCGCCCGCAAGCAGTTTTGCATATCCGGCGTCAAGCACGTCCTTGTTCACGCTGTAAGCGTAAAATCCAACGTTTTCATCACCTGCGGAAAGCGCCGAGCAGTCCAGCGATACCGTTACCGTGTCTCCCTCCTCAAAATATCCAAGATCAATGATGTAGGGCGTTTCAATATTATATGATTCGGATTTTTCCTCATTTATTACGCTGATGTTCGTAATGTCTGACGCCGTTACATAAATATACAGATTGCCGCTGACCGTTGCGCTTATGGTCACAGCCGTTTCGGCATACGAAGCATTTTCCAGCCGTTCGATCCAGTGCAGCCCCGCGTCTTCAAACGGATCGCCTGTCATTCCCGTAAAATTTGTACCAACATAATTTACCGGCACGAATACCCCGGAATATCCGGTTGCAAGTGAAAACAGGCTTTCCTGAACCGCAAAGGGATCTCCCTCTGTCGTGTACCATCCCTCTATGTTTTGATTTACACAGAAGACTTTGGGTAAAAAGTAATCATTTTCGTAAACGGTAGCTGCACTGTCGGCAGTTTCGTAATACCTTGTATAATACTCGGTAGAGGGGCGCGTGCTTTCCTCTCTGTAGACCAGATATTTTATGTTATACATCATGTTATAAACAGGCGTTTGCGTGTTGTAGGTATAGCTGTTTATCCTGTTTCCGTACATACCGAGGCTGTATTGCAGTCCCGAATATTCCTCATACGCCATCGAGGAGAAAATACTCATGCCGTTGTATCCGTAGAGGCAGGGATCCATCCTTGTGTTCAAAGAGCAAAGTTCCGTTCTGTAATCTCCGTCGTCGTTCTCTTCAATGTATTGCACAGCGTCGGTGTAGGTTTCATAGTTTGTCGTGTAGGCGCCCTGCGTCTGATTGAACGAAAATGCGTTCGGGTCGCAGATAACGACCTCGCAAAACGCAAGCGCGGTCACAAGTACGCCGGAAACGAGCCGCGCAACGCTTTTTTTGCGAACCGCTGCAAGAAATCCGCAGTATAACAGCAAAAGCGCAAGCGTAGCGTACACGGCAAAATCGCTGCGCATTTTTTCTGTTTGCAGTTCGCTTGTGGCGGCAATGAAAGCTACCCAGATGATCCCGACAATAAAGATATCCTTTGTTCTGATTGCATGCAGCTTCATAAGCCCCTTAAAGGCTATAGTAAGTAGTATGAAGGAATACATGAATGAATATCTGTACGGCAGGTCGTTGGGGAAATGAAATGCATGCCAGAAGAAGTTAATAAAATTAACATTAAATGAAATGAAAAATAAAGCTATGAGTCCGGTATACACTGCTTTTTCTTTAAAGCTGATCTTCGGATTCACCATATACAGCGGAACAAGGAGCATCGTTAATACCGAGGTATAAACATTCGGTAAAACGTCACTGCCGCTTGAGCGTATGGTGGTTTCAAGACCGGCAAAATGCGTCTGAATAAAATCAAGTAGTGAAAAATACGTTTCAAAAGTATCAGGAGCGCTGTCTGACGTGGCGCTGCTGCCGGAAAGTATACCGTAAACAGGGAGCAGGAAAAACGCGCACGAAAGCCCTGCAAGGAGCGAGCATAATGCAAATTTGAAACCGCTGCGTATAAACGTCAGATGCAGCAGGTCTTTAAATTTATTTCTTTTTTCATCAGGTGTATAGCCGGAAATATATTTTGTTTTCCCGTTTGAGATAAGAAAATATGCAATGAAGTATATTACGGAGAATATACAGCACATATATCCGATATAGTATGTGGAATAGAAGATATAAATCAGAGTTAAAAGATACAGACCGCCTTTGTTATTGTTGACGATCCGTTCAATGCCTAGCGCAAGAAGCGGAAGCGCCATCATGCCGTCAAGCCACATTACATTCCAGAAATAGGCAAGAAAATAGGCGGAAAACGCATAGAAAACGCCGAAAGCAGCCGAAGCGGGCGAATGCCTGTTCAGGCTTTTTTTAATATAGAAAGCAAAGCTGCCGGCACTGAGTACGCATTTTACGGTAACGATCGTTGTTATTGCAAGCGGCATTTGCTCTCTGTCAAACAAAAAGATGATGGCAGAAAACGGGCTGGATAAATAGTTAAAATAGTTGCCCAAAAAGCTTGAACCGCCGCCGGAGGTCCAACTGTATAAAAAGCTCTCAGCTCCGGTCACTCTGTCAAAAAGCTCAACAAAAAGCGGCCCGTATTGATGATACAGATCCATTCTTAAAACGGTTGTGTCTCCGAACGGAAAGCAATGGAATATTACAAGAATAAAAAGCATCAGCACAAGCGCAATGCCCATAGAAAGAAAAACAAATCTGTTTTCAAAAAAACGCTTATAGACCCTGCCGTTTTTAAAATCCGCCGCAGGTTTTGCGCAGTCGAATATGAGTATACGTGAAACCGGATAATTCAGGATGAAAATGAAAATAAAGGCAGCGAACCACGCCGTGTAGTCATGCAGCCCCAGCACGCCGGCAACGGTAGATACGGCTGCGTATATGCCGAGATGCGCGGCGCAGTTTATCAGAGAATAGATAATCTGGCGCGGCGTGGTATTCAGCGCGTTATCCCGAAATACAAAAAGCTTTTGCAGAAAAAATAAAGCTGTTTCTGCTAAAACAAATCCGATACCGCATGATATCTCCGTATTTATTCCGAAAAAAGTTTTAAACAGCTGCTTTACCGCAAGCAGAATAAAAAAGGAAAAAACAAAAGAAATGGCATAATTTACGGTCTCACCGTTCATAAATGCGTTTGTATAACGTTTCTTTGTGCTCACTGTGATATCCATAGGTTTCCTCCTGATTAAGCAAACAAGAAAATCCGCCCGCGAAAACAATAATGGAAATTCTTACTAACTTATATATTAATATAGCATAATGTTTGCGTTTGTTCAATAAAAAGTAAGCGTAATATTTGTAGACAGCCTGTCATATATCTTAACTGAGGTGAGATCATGCCGCTAAATACATTGATTCCATGCCTTTCGGACGGCATAAACGCCGCTCTTGCTCAGCTGAGCGCAACGGCGCTAAACTGCATAACTGAAATAAGATTAAGAAAAAATCTGCCGCTTGTTCTGTGCGCGGGCAAAAGTACTTACTTTATTACCGCAAAAGGCAAGCTTTTGAATTATTGCAGCGAATTTGCGTATGTGGTGGATGAAGAGGAATTTGACGTTGTATTTCGACGGCTTTGCAATTATTCCGTCCACTGTGAAATAGACAACCTGGTAAACGGCTACATAACGGTTAAGGGCGGCAACAGAGTGGGTGTTTGCTCTACCGCCGTAAAAACAGACGGCAGCATTACAGCCGTTAAGGAAATAACTTCACTGAACATAAGGATCGCCAAGGAGATCAAAGATTGTGCAAAACCCATATTAAATCTGATTTACGTCAATGAGTTTCCAAGTATAATCGTTGCTTCTCCGCCGTCGGGCGGCAAAACAACTTTTTTAAGGGATCTTGCAAGACAGCTCTCAAGCGGTTTCAATAACAGGTATGTTAAGACCGCTTTAATCGATGAGCGAAATGAGCTTGCCTGTAAAGACGATGGCACAATTACCGCAGATGTGGGTGTTAACACCGATGTTCTGACAGGATTTTCAAAATCCTTGGGTATCGAAATCGCGGTCAGAACACTTGCACCGCAGCTGATCATCTGCGATGAAGTTTCCTCCTTAAAAGAGATCGAAGCTATGAAAAACGGCTTTTTGTGCGGCTGCGCATTTGCCGTATCTGTTCACGCCGCTTCAAAAGAACAGCTTATGAATAAGCATATTGTAAGAAATCTTATAGCAACACGGGAATTCAGCTATGTTGTTTTGCTTAAAGATTATACGAATGAGTTTGAAATCATGGAAGTCAGTTGATTGCCTTGAAGCTGTTGGGATTATTGTTAATTAATATCGTTTTTACCGCCGCCGGAGCGTATTATGCGCACAAAACAAAAGAACGCTGCGAAACGGCGCGCCAGCTTATTCAGATGGCGGATATGATGGCGGTCGAACTATCGTTTTCGGCGGATAATTCCTTAAAGATCATCAAGACTTTAAAGAAAGAAAAGTCACTTTCACGCCTTGCGTTTCTTAACGATATAGATTTGGAAAATATCGATATTAAAACCGGTCTCAGCCCGGCAGACGATGAAAAGGTGAATTCGCTTTTTAAAAGTCTTGGCAGCACGGATGTTAAATCTATGCTTAAAATAATCGATTCGTTTAAAGAAAGCATTTCGGCAAGCCTTTCCGGTTACTGCGATTACAGCCGCACTCACAGCCGCCTGTTTTTGGCTTTCGGAATTCTTGGCGGACTTGCCGTTTCGATAATGCTGGTATAGGAGTTTTTCAATGGATGTCAATTTTATATTTAAGATAGCCGCGATCGGCATCATAATCTCTGTGTTAAATACCGTGCTCGTCAGAAGCGGTAGGGAGGATCAGGCCATGCTCACGACTCTTGCGGGAATCGTGGTAGTGCTTATGATGCTGATCCCGCAGATCAGCAACCTGTTTTCCACTGTTAAATCTTTGTTCGACTTATGATACGCATTGCTGGTATTTCGCTTGCCGCACTGATCTTGGGCATGTTTCTGCGCCGGCATAATAAAACCGTGTCCCTGTTACTGATCATGTTTGCCTGTGCGGCAGTGTTTTTTGAAAGCATATCGTCACTTTCCGAAATCGTGGATTCACTGAATGAGCTTGCGTCGGGAATGGGAGAGATCTCGTCATATCTGAAGATCATGTTTAAAGTGCTGGGGATTGCGCTGATCACGCAGATCATCTCGGATATCTGCAGGGACAGCGGTGAATCCGCGCTTGCCGGTCAAACCGAAGTGGCTGCAAAAATTTTAATTGTAACGCTTATTCTGCCGCTGCTTCAGGCGGTTGTTGAGGTAATTACGGGACTTGCATCATGAAAAAGAATTCAAAAAAAACGGTATTACTGTTAGTTATATTTGTGCTGTTGCTGATCGGTATTTTTCCGTGCACTGCATACGGAGAGGACGAGCTGAACAGTGAGGAATATAACAGCGTTTTGGAACAATATGACCTATCTTCTTTTGATGAGCTTGACAGCGAAAGCAGAGAACTGCTTGAGGAGTTGGGCCTGCTTGACTTTGATTACAACACGATCGTTAATTTTTCCATATCCGATTTTCTATCCGCCGTAAAAGATGTGTTTACCGGCAGTGCGCAGACCCCGTTGGAAGCGACTGCTCTTATACTGATTGTAATATTGCTTTCATCTCTTTTTCAAAGCTTTAAAGAAACGGTGAACGATGCCGGCATGGCGTCCGTGCTTTCTACTGTCAGTGCTGTGGTAGTTGCGCTGATTCTTGTTGCAAAGCTTAAAGGCACGCTTTCAGCGGCATGCGCAGCGATCTCGGTATCGGCAGACTTTGTTTATGCGTTTATTCCCGCATTTTGTATCATTGTTGCTTCCTCCGGCAGTACGGTAACGGCGTTTTCAACAAACACTCTGCTCATATCTTTGGCACAGATTCTGAATTTTATATCAAAAAATATTTTTATTCCGCTTTCAAATTGTTTTCTTGCTCTGGGAATCTGCGCCGGAATCAGAAATGAACTCAATCTCGGTGCTTTCATAGAAAACTGCAAAAAGTATCTGATAACCGCCGTTTCTGTTTGCGCAACGGCCTTTGTGTCCGTTTTATCTCTGAAAACGGCAGTTGCTTCCAGAGCGGATGCGATCGGTCTGCGTTCGGTAAGGTTTGCTATAAATTCAGTCGTTCCGGTGATCGGCGGCGCAATAAGCGAAGGCCTGTTATCCATACAGGCATATTCCTCGCTGATACGAAGCAGCGTAGGCGTTGCAGGGATCGCCGCGGTGTGCATCGTTTTTCTGCCGTCCATTTTAGAGGTTGCTTTCTGGCGTCTTTTCCTAAACATTTGCTCCACCATATCACGCATGTTTTCTGATTCCTCCGTTTCTTCTGTTCTAAAAGCTTTTACGGACGCGCTGCTGATTATGAATGTAATATTGATCCTGTCTATGGTCACCACGATCATTTCAATAGGAATTCTGATTGCCGCAAGGGGAAGTGCATAATGGATTTTATTAAAAGCTGGACGGTCAGCGTCTGTCTTACTTTGATTATATCCGCAGTATTTTCTCTTGTTTCCCCGCGTGGTACTATGGGAAGGTTCTATAAGGTGATCATATCTGTATTTATATTTGTGTCTTTGCTTTACCCGTTTGCGGATTTTGATTTTAATGAATTAAAAGCGGATTTTGATTTTGAGAGTGAGCTTGAGGATACGGGAAGTGATCTTGCCGAGATGCAGGTGGAAAATATCATAAAAGGCGTTTTATTTGAAAACGGTATTAACGGCGCGCAGGTAAGCTGCACGGTTATTCAGATAGCGGACGAAATAAGCGTTGAGGATGTTTCCGTCATAGTTCCCGCCGACTACTCAGCAAGTGAAGTAGAAAAAATCATTTTTGATGAAACAGGCGTTGCCGCGCAGGTGAATGTAAACTGATATTAAAACGGAAAGGCAGACAAAGATGATAAAAAAGATAAAGGATAAGCTGCTTGCGCTTTTGAAGAACAAGGATAAAAGAAATCGTCTGTTCATTGCGGGCGCAGCGCTCGGCGTAGTGCTGATCCTGATCTCCGATCTTGATTTTTCTTCTGCTCCTGCTGAAAAGAGCGTTGAAACCGGGGATTACGCACAGTATGTCAGTACGCTGAACGAAGAACTGACGGATATTATTTCAAGCATAGAGGGGGTCGGCGAATGCAGCGTTATGATTACTCTGAAATCATCAAAGGAAAGCGTTTACGCGGAAAACAGTGACAGTTCAAATACAGAGAGTTCTAATTCTCAGAATAATGAATATGTTATTTATAACAGTGAAAACGGAGATTCGCCGCTTTTGCTGAAAGAAGAAATGCCGCAGGTTGCGGGCGTTGCCGTTGTTTGTGCCGGCGGAGACAGTGAAGCCGTGCGTGAAAAGGTCACAAACTGCGTATGCGCGCTTTTCAGCATTTCGTCCGGCAGAGTGTCCGTAGCAAAATTAGAGACAAAGGGTGGTAACTGATGGAAGAAATCAATGAAAAAAATAACAATATTGAGATCGAAGGCTTAACCGGAGAGGAAAAGGTCAAAAAGCGCAAGTCAAGGAAGAGAAAGATCCTTGTATCTGTTTTTGTTCTTTTGCTTGCGCTCGGTATCGGCGGCAACTGGTATTGGGAAAACAGTGATATCTCATCAAAGATCAGCGCTGTATCCTCCTCTGCGAAAACCCTGGGGGAAGCCACTTTCGTAGATGCGGACGCAGAAGTTACAACTTCAAGTGAAAGCGAATATTTTTCCTCAGCCCGTCTTGAAAGGCAGACGGCAAGAGATTCCGCACTTGAAAAGCTTCAGGCTGTTATAGACGCGCCGGAGGAGAGCGAGGACGCGCATAAATTGGCGGCTGAACAGATTGCCGCGATCTCTTCATACATTGAGATCGAAAATAAGATCGAAACGCTTGTTCAGGCTAAGGGCGTTGCAAACTGCCTTGCCGTTGTAAGCGAAGACGGCACCAGAGTGGATGTTATTATTGACAGTGCAGAGCTTTCTGATGATCTTGCACTTCAAATTAAAGATATAGCGACAACGCAGCTGAACTGCGGTTTTGAAAACGTAACCATAATCCAATCCGCTTCCCAGTAAATATTCTCAGTATTTTAAATTATACTTGTATAAATCGGCAAGTTGTGTTAAAATACTAAAAGCAAGGAGGCGTCAAATTATGGAAATTTCAAATTATTCACCGGAGGGCGGCGTTATTATATCCGAAGAGGCTATTTCCTCTATTGCAACGAATGCGGCAAAGGATGTTAACGGCGTGGTCGGTTTTTCAAATAAGCCGGACGATGTTGTTTCAACCATAAAAAAAGGCAGCTTAAAGGTGATGAGCCCCGTAAGGGTCTTTCAGGACGGCGATAATCTGGATATCAGTATCTACATCTGCATTGCCAGCGGTAAAAAGATCCAGCCGGTTGCCGAAGAAGTTCAAAGAGTTGTTAAGGAAGCTGTGCAGAACATGACCGGCAGGCTTGTTTCCAAAGTAAACGTTATAATCGCTTCCGTTGAGCTGCAACAGCCGGAAAAGCCCACTGAACCTTGTGAAACCGAAGAGTAATTAAAAATCCGGCTGAAAAATATATTTTTCAGCCGTTTTTTTACAACCTGAAGAAAGGCTGTATTATGAAAAGAAGTGAAATGAGAGAGCAGGCGTTTATGCTCCTGTTTGAAAAAGAATTTTTTAAAGAGCTTTCGTGTGAAGAAATCGAAGAGATTTTTGATGAAAATGTAGAGCCGCTTTCAGAGTATGCAAAAAACGCATTCAGAAATACCGTGTCGAATTCTGAAGCTATTGACGGATATATCGTTAAATATCTGAAAGGCTGGAAGCTGTCAAGGCTTCCCAAAGTAAATCTTGCTGTATTGCGGCTTGCTTTTTACGAGATCATCTTTGAGGATTCTGTTCCGAGCGCCGTAGCGGTTAACGAAGCTGTTGAACTTGCAAAAAAATATTCCGGCGAGGATGATTATTCATTTGTCAACGGTGTACTCAGAAGCTATCTTAGGGATGCGCAGAAATGACGGCGGGATTCGATACAAGCAATTACACAACATCCGCCGCTGTTTATGACGGCAGCAACATTAAAAATTACAAAAAACTTTTAACGGTCAAAGAACATGAACGGGGCTTACGGCAAAGCGAAGCGGTCTTTCAGCATACCGTAAATATGCCCGGTCTTATCGAAAAGATGGCTTGTGAATTTGACCTTGGCAGGATCAAAGCAATCGGAGTCAGCGCAAGACCGCGAAATATGGAAGGCAGCTATATGCCGTGCTTTCTTGTTGGTGTAAATACGGCAAAGGCCGCCGCATCGTTTTGCGGATGTAAATGTTATGAAACTTCTCATCAGGCGGGTCATATTTTGGCAGCGTTGTATTCGGCGAACAGGCTTGATCTTATCCATGAAAAGTTTATAGCTTTTCATGTATCGGGCGGAACAACGGAGGCCGTTTTGGTTTCCCCGGATAAAGAGAACATCCTTGATGCGCAAATCGTTGCGCAAAGCTCCGATCTGAAAGCCGGTCAGGCTATAGACCGTACGGGCGTCCTGCTGGAAATGCGTTTCCCGTGCGGCGCAGAGCTTGAAAAGAAAGCCGAAAAGAGTAGTAAGGAATTTAAGATAAAGCCCTCCATAAACGGCTGCTATTGTTCTTTTTCCGGCATAGAGAATAAAGTAAAGAAAATGATATCTGCCGGAGAGCCGCCATGCGATGTTGCGAAATTTGCGCTTGACAGTGTATGCGTATCGCTTGACGCAATGCTTCTGGCAGTCATCCGTGAACACGGCAACTTGCCCGTTTTGTTTGCGGGCGGCGTGTCTTCAAATAAAAAGATAAGAAACACATTAAGCGAAAAATACGGCGCCGTTTTTGCCGAGCCTGCGTTTAGCTCGGATAACGCTGCCGGCGTTGCCGTTTTCGCTGCATTAAAGGAATCATGAATACACTTAAAGTATCACAGGTAAATACGTATATAAAAGCGCTGCTGGACGGAAGCGAGCCGCTTCAAAATATTTATGTTGAGGGTGAAATTTCAAATTTTAAGCATTATCAGCCAAGCGGGCATATGTATTTTACGCTTAAAGATGAAAAATCACAGCTGAAATGCGTTATGTTTTCTTCAAACGCTTACAGGATCCGCTTCAGACCTGAAAACGGTATGTGCGTTATATGCCGGGGCAGGATCTCGGCATATGAAAAAAGCGGCGAATATCAGCTCTATGCCGAGGATATGCAGCCTGTAGGCGCCGGTGCGCTCAACCTTGCCTTTGAACAGTTAAAGAAAAAGCTCTTTGATGAGGGCGTTTGTGACAAAAGCAGGAAAAAGCCGCTTCCGGAATACCCGCAAAAGATAGGCGTGGTCACGTCCGGCGTTGGTGCAGCCGTGCAGGATATCAAAAATATCACTTCGCGCCGTTATCCTCTTGCAGAGCTCGTGATTGTTCCAACGGCCGTTCAGGGTGAAAAAGCTGCGCCGGAGATCGTTGAATCCATAAAGCTTTTGGATTCCAGAGGCGATATTGATGTAATGATTGTAGGCCGCGGCGGTGGATCTATAGAGGATTTGTGGGCGTTTAATACAGAAGAGGTAGCACGCGCGGTCATTGCCTGCAATACGCCTGTTGTGTCCGCAGTAGGTCATGAAAGCGATTTTACGATCTGCGATTTTGTGGCGGATCTTCGTGCACCGACTCCCAGCGCGGCTGCGGAGCTTATATGCCCTGATATCAACGTTCTGTTTAATCATGTAAGGTCTTTGCTATACACCGCGCAGCTGTATATTCAGGCGTTGATTGATGACCGGTCACAGCACCTCATTGAGCTTACTGCATTTTCTCCGCTTGCAAACGGTGAGGAGCTGCTTAATGCTTATAAGGACAGGCTGTCGGATCTGAAAAACAGATTAGGCAGTTCCTTTACAAACAGAGCAGAGATCGAGTTTCACAGGTTTTCCGCTCTGCTCGGCAAACTTAACGCATTAAGTCCGCTTGCCGTTATGGAAAGGGGCTTTGCCGTTGCAAAGCAGGGCGAAAGCGTTGTAACAAGAGCCGCGCAGGCGGATACGGAAAAGGAATTGACCGTTGCCTTTGAAGACGGCGAATTAAACTGTAAGATCAGCGGGGTAAGATTATATGAGCAATAAAGAAATGACATATGAGCAGGCGGTAAAAAGACTTGAAGAGATCGTTTCCCGCCTTGAAAATAAAGATACACCCTTGGAGGAAAGCATAAAGCTTTTTGAAGAGGGGACAAAGCTTGCCGCATTCTGCGGTGATAAGCTAAGCTCCGCCAAGCAGAAGATCACGGAGCTTTCAAAGGATAATGACTGAATACCGCTTCTGCGGGGAAAGGTTATGCAATTATGACACAGCTGGAATTTGAAAATATTCTTAATAATGATATTTCTATTATTGAAAACAGACTCATTCAGCTTTTGCCGCGCTGCGCAAACGGGCAGGATGAGGTCGTAGAGGCTATGAGGTACAGCATTTCCAACGGCGGCAAGCGGTTAAGGCCGGTGCTGTGTCTGGAATTTGCAAAGGCATGCGGCGCAGACAGGTATGACGCGCTTGATTTTGCTTGTGCCGTAGAATTTGTGCATACCTACAGCCTGATACATGATGATCTGCCCTGCATGGATAATGACGATATGCGCAGAGGCAAGCCGAGCTGTCACAAGCAGTTCGGTGAAGCTGTTGCGCTGCTTGCGGGTGACGCGCTTTTAACGCAGGCTTTTCAGATCCTCTCAGGCTCATCGCTCGACGATTCCAAGATCGCCTCCGCCTGTGCGCTGCTTGCGCAAAATTCTGGCGTCAGCGGCATGGTCGGCGGTCAGGTGATCGATCTGAAATATGAAAGCCAAACGCCCGATATGAAACAAATATTAGCTGTGCACCGCCTAAAGACAGGCGCGCTTATCGCGGCGGCATGTCTTCTCGGTTGCATTGCCGCTGGCGCAGATGAAAATAAGATAGCGGCGGCATCTGCTTATGCCTATAACCTGGGTGTGGCTTTTCAGATCAAAGATGATATTTTGGATGTTACAGCAAGCACGGATGAGCTTGGAAAGCCGGCAGGTTCCGACGCGCAAAACAATAAAACTACCTACGTTACGCTGCGCGGCGTTGAAAACGCGCAAAATGATGTGGAAAAATTAACGGAATCAGCCGTTGCCAGGCTTGATGAGTTTGAAAACACCGAATTTCTTAAAACGCTTTCCTATTATCTTGTAAACAGAAACAACTGATTAACCAAAGTTGAATTTTTGCATGTTTGATGTTATTATTTCTGTGAAAAGAGTTGATTAAGTGTCTGTATTAGATAAAGTAAATTCTCCGAGAGATCTAAAACAGCTTACAGATGATGAATTGAACCAGCTTTGTGCCGAAATACGCAGGATGATGATAGATACCGTTTCCAAAACCGGCGGGCACCTTGCTTCTAATCTCGGCGTAGTGGAGCTTACGGTCGCTCTTCATAAGGTATTCAACAGCCCTGTTGATCAGATCGTCTTCGACGTCGGTCACCAATGCTATACACATAAGATATTAACAGGCCGCAAGGATCGGTTCGGCACTTTGAGAACGGAGAACGGTATCAGCGGCTTTACACGCCCGAATGAGAGCGAACACGATATTTTTTCCAGCGGTCATTCCAGCGTTTCGGTCAGCGAGGCGATCGGGCTGGCAAAGGCAAAGCAGATCAAAAATGAAAAAGGAAAAGTAGTTGCCGTTATCGGTGACGGCGCTCTAACGGGCGGACTTGCTTATGAGGCGCTTAATAACTGCGCCAGCGATAACCACAGTAACCTGATCGTTATTTTAAACGATAATAAAATGTCCATAAGCCAAAATGTGGGCAGTATGGCAAAGCATCTTACACAGGTAAGAATCTCAAAAAAATATTCCACCTTTAAATCCGGCGTTACAAAAGCCTTGTGCCGCCTGCCTCGGATAGGCAAGCAGATCAACCGTTTTTTAACCGCATTTAACGGATATTTAAGAAAAAAGATCTATCATAAAGCCACCTTTTTTGAGGACCTCGGATTCAGATACTACGGCCCTATAGACGGTCATGATATTGACGCGCTTGTTGCCGTGCTTGAAACGGCAAAAGCACATAATCATTCGGTCTTGGTACATGTAAATACCATTAAAGGAAAAGGGTATAACCCGGCAGAAAAAAATCCTACCCAGTTTCACGGCGTGGGGCAGTTTGATATAGAAACGGGCGAGCCTAAAGCAAGCGGTGAAACATTTTCATCCGCTTTCGGCAAGGTGGTGTGCGATCTTGCTGCCAAGGATTCAAGAATTTGCTGCATTACCGCTGCTATGACGCAGGGTACCGGCCTTGCGGATTTTGCAAAAAAATATCCGAAACGGTTTTTTGACGTCGGTATTGCAGAGCAGCATGCCGTAACGTTTGCAAGCGGCCTTGCAAAAAACGGCATGATACCTGTGTTTGCAGTTTATTCAACGTTTTTGCAGCGTTCCTATGATCAGCTTATCCATGATGTTGCTATGCAGGATCTAAAGATTATTTTCGGAATAGACCGAGCCGGCTTTGTCGGCGAGGACGGCGAATCCCATCAGGGCGTTTTTGACACGTCTTATTTAAACAGCGTGCCGGGTCTTACTGTATATGCGCCGTCTGATTATGAGGAACTTGCGCTGATGTTTGTTAAGGGAATTTACCGGGACAGCGGCGCTGTTGCCGTAAGATATCCGCGCGGAAAAGCCGGCGTTATGCCGGAGAATTACGAATACAACAAACAGGACGCAGTCGTTTTCGGCGATATTGCCGCCGAAAACTGTATCGTTACATACGGCAGAGAATTCAGCGAATGCTATCGTGCGTTTGAACAGCTGGACAATACTTTTATATTAAAGCTGAATAAGATCAAGCCGATAACGCCTGAAACTGCGTTACTTGTAAAAAATGCGAAAAATGTTTTCTTCTTTGAAGAAGCTGTCAAAACAGGCGGTATCGGCGAAAGCTTTGCCGCTCTCCTTGAAGAAAACAGCATACATGTCCATTACAGCCATACGGCTATTGATGATGAATTTGTAAAACAGGCGTCGGTCGCATCTCAGCTCCGGAAATATAAGCTTGATACGAACGGCGTTTTGGAAGTGATAAAACGTGAACAGGAAAACAAGGCTTGATATTGCCGTTTTTGAACAAGGCTATGCCCCAAGCAGAGAAAAGGCAAAAGCCATAATCATGGCGGGGCAGGTCTATGTCAATAACCAAAAGCAGGACAAGCCCGGATTTGAAATTAAAGACAGCGATCATCTCGAAGTGCGCGGCAATACTTTGAAATATGTGAGCCGCGGCGGCCTCAAGCTTGAAAAGGCAATGCAGGTGTTTCCTGTCAATCTATCCGGAAAAATATGCATGGATGTCGGCGCGTCAACCGGCGGTTTTACGGATTGCATGCTCATGAACGGCGCTTCTAAGGTTTATTCAATAGACGTCGGCTACGGTCAGCTTGCTTGGAAGCTTCGCTGTGATGAAAGGGTTGTAAACCTTGAACGCACGAATTTCAGATATGTTGACGAAAAGCTGATATCGGATAAGATTGATTTTGCAAGCGTTGATGTTTCTTTTATTTCCTTAAAATTGATTTTTCCCAATCTGCATAAATTGCTTAAGCCCGATTCTCTTGCTGTCTGCCTTATAAAGCCGCAGTTTGAAGCGGGCAGAGATAAAGTAGGCAAAAAAGGCGTTGTGCGTGATCCCGCAGTACATATAGAAGTGATTGAAAATGTTATAAATTATGCCTTGCAGGCGGGCTTTTCGGTACTTGGGCTGGATTTTTCTCCTGTCAAAGGCCCGGAGGGGAATATTGAGTATCTTATGCTGATATCTCCGAATGACGACCCTGCCGTTTCAGAAGGCGTTAACGCCGCTTTTGTTGTTGATAAGTCACATAAGGAGCTGCAATGATATTTTCCGTTTTTGCGAATCTTGAAAAAAGTGAAATACGTGCTCTTGCAAATGAGGTCATTGACGTTATTGCATCAGAACAAAACAAAATCGTGTTTAATGAAATCTATGAAAATTTGTTCGGTAGCGATAATGTAAGTTATATGCCGGAATCGGATATGTATAAGGTCTGCGATATTGCTGTTGTCCTCGGCGGTGACGGCAGTACGATGAAGGTTGCAAAGAATGCGGCAATAAATGATAAACCGGCGCTTGGCATCAACGGCGGAAGACTTGGCTTTTTAAGTGCCGTTGAGCGCAACGAATTATCCCTTTTACATGCTGTGCTTGACGGCAAATACACGGTTGACGAGCGCATTATGCTTAAAGCGGATGTTATTAAAAACGGGGAAGTGATCAGCCATAATCACTGCCTTAATGACGCCGTTATTTCCAGAGGAAATTTTGCCCGGCTTATTGATTTTTACGTAAAATCGGAAAATACAGACCTTCTAAGCGTTCGGGCAGACGGCGTTATTATTTCAACGCCCACCGGTTCAACGGCATATTCTCTTGCCGCAGGCGGGCCTGTGCTCAGCCCCGATCTGAACTGCTTTGTAATCACCTCTATCTGCCCGCATTCGCTTGTAGACAGAAGTATCGTTGTAAATTCAAAATACAGCCTTAATGTTACGGCGGACAGCGATGTTTCAAATAACGCTGTTCTCACCTGTGACGGAGAGAAGCCGGTAGCGGTCGAGCGTGACAGCGTGGTTTCCGTATCGCTCTCAAATTATAAGGCTAAGCTTATAAAAGTCAAACCCGATAATTTTTATCAGATCGTTAAAAAGAAAATTATTGAGAGAGGCTCGCTGACATGAAGAAAAAAAGACTTGCAAAAATTATAGAACTTATAAAAAATCTTAAAATAGAAACGCAGGAGGAGCTGCAGGCGTATCTGAAAGAGAGCGGTTTTGATGTTACGCAGGCTACGATATCAAGGGATATTAAGGAGCTTAGGCTGGTCAAGGAGCTTTCTGATGAGGGCAGATATGTTTATTCCTTAGGGGTTCGGGATACTCGCCCCGGCACGGATCTTGGTAAAAACGGCATCATAAACGATTCCGTTTTAAGCATTGATTATGCTGTAAATACCGTATGTATAAAATGCCGTGCAGGTACAGCCGGAGCTGTCTGCGCTGCCATTGATTCGGCAAGCTGGTCCGGTGTGCTCGGTACCATAGCCGGCGATGATACGATTTTTGTGCTTTGCAGAAATGAAAAATCCGCACGTGTTTTCACTTCTGATTTGGAGAAGGTCATAAATGCTAAAAACGCTTGATATTGAAAATATTGCCGTAATTGAAAAAGCGCAGATAGAGTTTAGGCCGGGTTTTAATGTCTTAACCGGTGAAACGGGCGCCGGTAAATCCATAGTTGTTGACTCCATAAACGCAATTCTCGGAGAACGAACGTCCAGAGAACTTGTCAGAACGGGTGCGGATTTTGCCTTTGTGTCCGCGCTTTTTACCGATATCAATACCTCGGTTAAAGATAAACTTTCAGAACTCGGCTACGGTGCGGAGGATGACGGTTCGTTGCTTCTGACGCGCAGAATCGGATGCGACGGAAAATCACTTTGCAAGATAAACGGGCGCGCGGCAACCGTTTCTGTTTTAAAAGAAATCGGCGGTACGCTTGTGAATATTCACGGCCAGCACGACAGTCAATCGCTTTTGAACCCGGATCATCACTGTAAATTCATTGATATGCTTTCCGGCGGTAACGCGCTGATAAACCGGTATAAAGCAGCTTTTTCTGATTTTATGCGTATCAGGCGCCGATTAAAGCAGCTAACGGCAGATGCTGAACGGAATGACGTGGACGCGGAATATTTGGATTTTCAGATCGCGGAGCTTGAAAATGCCGCGATCGAGGAGGGCGAAACCGAAAAACTTCTTTCAAGAAAGAAGATGCTGGATAATGCTGATTCGGCGCTGGAGGCTTACCATCAGCTCTTATCCGTTCTGAACGGCAGTGACGATTTGGCAGGCGCGCTGCTCTCTCTGTCTACTTCTGCAAAGGCAATTGAAAAATATGCTGCATTATCTGAAGATACTGCTTCGGCATATTCGCTGCTTCAGAATGTGGAAGATGAGCTTGAAACGGTAAAAGGCCTTATAGAGAATGCAATATCTTCTCTGGATTACGACCCGCAGGAAAAAGATAAGATCGAGGAACGGCTCGATCTGCTGTTCCGGCTCGGCAAGAAATACGGCTCTACCGAAAGTGAAATGCTTGCGGCGCTCAGATCTGCAAAAGAGAAAAGAAATTCAATCAAGACCGATGAGCTTGAACTGGAAAAACTGACTGCGGATTATGATGCCGCTCTGGAAAAGGTTGAAGCGCTTGCACAGGAGCTTTCTGTTTTCAGAAAGAAAACTGCCGCAAAGTTTGAAAACGACGTTAAAGCGCAGCTGGAATTTCTGGATATGCCGAAGATTAGATTTATCGTGAATTTTGAGCAGGGCATTCTTTCTTCTTCCGGAACGGATAAGGTTGAATTTTTGATCTCAACCAATCCCGGTGAGCCGCCGAAACCGCTTGCAAAAATAGCTTCCGGCGGTGAGCTTTCCAGAATCATGCTTGCAATAAAAAATATAATAGCATATAATGATACGGTCGATACTTTGATATTTGATGAGATTGATACCGGCGTTTCCGGCAGAGCCAGCGGCAAGATCGGGCTAAAGCTTAAGGAAGTATCTAAAAATACGCAGGTAATCACCGTTACGCATTCCGCGCAGATCGCGTCTTTTGCAGATGAGCATTTTCTGATTGAAAAACAATTTGAAAACGGCAGAACTTATACCAGAGTAACACCTCTCGGCAGAGAGGAAAGAAAATATGAGCTTGCGAGGATCATGGGCGGACTTCAGGTAACACAGGCGCTTCTTGACGGCGCCGAGGAAATGTTGAATAAAGCACAGGAGGATATATGAATGGGAATTTATGAGGAACTGCGCGAACGCGGACTGATTGCGCAGGTAACGAACGAGGAAGAGATACGTGAAATGGTAAACAGCGGAAAAGCCGTGTTTTACATTGGATTTGACTGTACGGCAGACAGCCTTACTGCCGGCCATTTTATGGCGCTCACCCTTATGAAACGGCTGCAGATGGCTGGAAATAAGCCGATTGCCCTTATCGGCGGCGGCACCACCATGATCGGCGATCCCTCGGGCAGAACCGATATGCGTAAGATGCTTACCCGTGAGGATATAGACCATAATGCGGCGTGCTTTAAACGCCAGATGGAGCGTTTTATAGATTTTTCAGACGGTAAGGCGCAAATGATCAATAATGCGGATTGGCTTCTTAAGCTCAATTATATTGAGCTCCTGCGTGAAGTTGGCGCATGTTTTTCCGTCAATAATATGCTTCGAGCAGAATGCTATAAGCAGAGAATGGAAAAGGGCCTTTCTTTCCTTGAATTTAACTACATGATCATGCAGTCCTATGATTTTTATTATCTTTTCAAAAATTATGATTGCAATATGCAGTTCGGCGGCGATGACCAGTGGAGCAATATGCTCGGCGGAACAGAGTTAATTAGAAGAAAGCTCGGAAAAGACGCTCATGCCATGACCATCACGCTTTTGACGGATTCGCAGGGCAATAAAATGGGAAAGACCGCGGGTAATGCCGTTTGGCTTGACCCAAATAAAACTTCTCCCTATGATTTCTATCAGTATTGGCGCAATGTTGCAGATGATGATGTTCTTAAATGTATAAGAATGCTCACCTTCCTGCCGCTTGAAGAGATCGATAAAATGGATTCGTGGCAGGGCAGTCAGCTGAACACCGCCAAGGAGATACTTGCCTTTGAGCTTACCAAGATGGTTCACGGTGAGGAGGAAGCCGTTAAGGCGCAAACAGCTGCGCGCGCCCTTTTTGCCGGCGGAGCAGATAATTCCAATATGCCGTCAACCACTGTTGAAGACAGTGATTTTGATGAAAACGGTAAGATATCTGTACTTGATCTTATGATAAAAGGCGAAATGATCAAATCAAAGGGCGAGGGCAGAAGGCTCGTTCAACAGGGCGGTATTACCGTCAATGATGAAAAAGCGGTTGACGCTTATATGTCTGTTTCTAAAGATGAATTGCAGGAAGGCGTTATCATCAGAAAAGGCAAAAAAGTATATCGTAAATTTACACTGTAATAATAAAGGCGGGCTTATCCGCCTTTATTTTATATATAAATATTTTGGCGTGAATTCGTAAATATTGTACATTTGTCAATGATGTGAGACTGAAAAAAGAAAAAATAAAAAAGAGATGA
>OIXS01000363.1_pt1 | contig 29420 bp, 20 predicted proteins | sample 1587841 | NCBI WGS metagenome assembly OIXS01 (sample SAMN03283254) | human gut metagenome | biome: human-associated habitat; material: feces | host: Homo sapiens | place: USA | collected 2013
ACATACAAATTTGCCCTATTCCTGCACTCATTGGACTTTACACAAAATTTGGGAGTGACCCCGATTAGAAATAATCTGGCATCCGCCCCTTCGTGCTGAGCAGAAAGAATTGGCTGTTTAGCGATAATCTCAGGCAATAGCGCTTGAACGTGTGTGTAATTCCGTTTTCCCATGACAAGCCCCCCTGACGTAGTCTATTTTCCTACATCAGAGGGGGCCTTTGTCACTGTCCGTTTTTACTAGATCTGTTCAGTTTGTGTTTGAGGTTTTTTCTTTTATTGAGCAGAGAAGTTGTTCAAAATAGCCTCGATGACAGCATCGGAATTATCAATATCAAGTGCCTCGACAATATTAATGACTCGCTCTAATATTTTTTTCTCAGTGTTTGTCAGCGAATCAATCGTATTGAGAGCTTTGTATTTTGTGGTGCCTTTGAGTTTGCCAATTAGCATATCCAATTCAGCAAAAGCAATATCCTGATAATACTGCTCAGAATCGCCGTTGATCGTTGAATTGGAGACCGCCGCATGAGCTTCTTTCAGCTTTTTGGTTATCAGTCCTTTTTGAACTCCTGAGACACCTTGGTCTATTGCTGAGGCTGCTTGTTGTGCTGTTTCATTAAGCTGACTTATAGCATTCGATAGAAGTGAATTTCTCTTTAATGAAGCAGCTCTAATATCCCGTGTGATTTCTGCCGCGAGGGTCATCAACTGCTCAAAAAGAGCGAAATAAGCAGGATTTTTTTCAAAATTATCTCTTCGCGCATTAGGGATAAGGAGCTTGTCTATGGCAAAGATTTCGCCAATAGACCATCCATTAAAACGCGCATCTTTGAAAACAACATTCAATGTTTGGTGATCTCCAATAAGAATGTTTCCTTTGCGCAGTCGTATACCCTTAACAGCTTTCTCGTAGATACTTCCTTTGTAGCTTGTCTTAGCTAACCACCCAATAGCAGTTAATGTTTCTCGGTCATTGGGGATCTTGACAATTTGAATATCCTGAACTGTATCAGTTATATTTTTGCCTTTATCTACTATGAATTCATCACGGTATGGTTTATACAGGGGAGCTACGCGAGTGCCATACTCTAAGAAAACATTGTAGGAGCTAATAGTCAAGCCCTCATTTTGAAGTCGTTTTACGATTTCCTTTCCCCAGACAAAATCCGGGCTATATGGCACCGGTGCATTCTGTGTTAAGTAATCCTCAACATCAGCATAAGAAAGCAAGCGTGAATTTGTGTCAACACCATCTAACTGCACAGAAAAGTAATGTTCTTCGTCTTTCTCAGGTTTAGTTAATGTCGTATACACACTTTCAAGCACATCAACAACTGTTACATCAGACTGGGAATCGTCTGCCAACACCTCGGACAGTTTAGAAGCATCAATGATTATCTGCGTGGCAATGGCTTCACCCTTATAAGAAGTTGTAAATGTCAGTCGTTTGCAATAACTTAAAGCTGATAATCGACCAATTCCACGGAAACCGCGTGAGTTTTCTGATGACTTTTTGGAGTTACCAATACTAATCAGCGTCTTTTCGACTTCTGATGCAGGAATGCCAAGACCATTGTCAGAAATAACGATCTGATTCTCTGTTGGTACTAATTTTACTATAATTTGTTCTGAGCCTTGAGTCATTACACCGGCTCGAATTGCTTCATCTATGGAATCTACACTATTCTGTATGTATTCTCTGAACACAACATAAGGGTCTGAATACATACCTGATGTGAGAGACTCTAATGTGTGTTTTCCTATTACTATGCTACTCATTATTTCTCTCCTAAAAAGTTCTCCAGCTTGAGCTGAATGTTATTTGTGATTGTCTTTGTAACTTTTTTCAGGACTGCTTGACCTTTCTCTGTATCAACCGCAGAAAGAAGTAATGATTCAAACTTCTCGATATGGGTAGCAAGAATAGAAGCCAGTTCCGTCATATCCATTTCAAGAATACACTTTTGAGCTATGTCATGTTCGTCTTCCGATAATACATTTAAGTCAACGAAGCGTCTATACACACGAATCAACTCAAAGTCGATGTAGCCGATACCTTCTTTTTTAGAAGTCATATCCCATTTGCTTAATTGCTTATCTACTGCGAAATCGGATATAACAAGACGCTTTAGCAGATCAGAAACTCCATCTCTACCAAAGAAGTCTGCGAAGTTCTTGAAAATATAGTTTTGCTGTACCTCACTGTCCGCAAGGATATCGAGTATATCCTTGTATAAATCCGGACACTCTTCGATAATAAATGCTTTGACAATAGAGTATGTCGGAGAATTTTTGTCTATCAAACCGAGAAGAGCAACCAATCTCGGTGTAGTGAGATATAGGATATAAAGTTTCCGCTGGATGGTGGATGCAATTCCCAGCACTTTTTCCGGTAAATACTCATTGTCACCAATCAGGTTTATGAAATCCGCTTGTTCAGCACCGAGTTTAGCGTACAACGAGTTCCATATCTGAATTTTCTTTTGATCGCGCTCCCATCCAGCCTTGCGAATGGCAAACTGCTCCTCTGTTTCAGAAGCTTTTCCTCTGGATGTTGTGCTGATTTTGCCTCTGGCTGCAATCAACTTCTCAGGCATACTAAGGAATCTTACAAAATCATCAGCGTTTTTCCCAAAGTCAGCCTCGAAGAAGCTTCGGCTACAAACACCTTTACCTTGTGTCGGAACAAGCATTCTTTGAACAGCTCTCAGAAATTTTGCATTCCATTGGGATCCGACATATCCTCGCTCATGCGCAGAAAGCGGGATGTATCTCATAGGAAATGAAAAGGCTGCTATGCGTTGCTCCTTTCCGTACTCTGCGTTAAGCTCATCCAGCAAATCAAGTGTGATCTTCATTCTGTCGTAAAGATCTGCCGGTGTGTCAGCGTGATATTTTTTCCCTTTTCCACCGAAGTCTTCACTGTTGTACAGAACATAGTTTGAAAGCTCAGTAATACCATTCTTCGCGCAGAGACGGAGCGCCCTTTCATAAATGTCTCTATCTTCAATATGGTCAAATGCGACTCTCGCCGGTCTTAAAGCAATCTCGCCAAGCCGTTTTGCTTTTTCTTCTGTAAGGAATAACGCATCAAGTCCTTGGTTGAAATCAACATATCGTTGAACAATCTTTCCAGTTCGAGGATTCTTGTATGTCGCTCCTTTTCCAAAACCGGCAGCAATGATGTCATCAATAATATCATTGAAACGGGGAGAACGAAGCACATTGTTGTCCATTAAAATAAGGTCTTTTTTCGGACCGAATCTCTCATCGATAGCCTTGATACGATCCTTGATATCAATATACGGAATGAATTTCGGTTCTAATGTCTGTACTGCACAGAAGCCGCACTTATTTCCGCATCCTTTTGTTGCACTCAAAAAATAAGCATTATTAAATGGATAAACATAATCTATGTCTTCAAGCATTGAATAATCCGGAGTAATTTGGTCTATACACTCGTCCCCAGGAAGACCTAATTTTCCGGGCTCGTTCAGAAGTCCGCATACAGGCTGGATCCCGGTTTCTTCGTATATTTGATCCGGGAGCATGGTGGCAGCTATACCGCCAACAACAATCTTGTCTATCGAATCAACAAGGGTCTTAGCGTATTCGATTGCTTCAATCGTTACCTTCCACTCAAATGTAAATAGGGAGGTGACATACACACGGTCCCATTTTGTTCCAGAGAGTGCTTCTGGAAGCTTGCCTTTTGTAAATCTCACATAGTCATGAAGGATATTCTTGTGGAAGAAGGATATCTTCATCAAGCCAAGCGGTGGTTGTTTGCATTTGTAATCAGGTTCAATAAGTAAAATATTTGCCATGTTATTCACCTAAAATTGCCTTGCATTTCGTATTTAGTATATATAAATAATACCTTGCACGAGTGATAGCAACATATTCCTTTCTTTTATCAATGGTCGAGGACGGAATATCAGTAAACTCATGGGTCAAATAGATTACTACATCGGATTCCAGACCTTTGAATTCTTCTGCCGTCTTAAAGCATATTTCATTTTCTGCAACATCCTTGTAATGCTTAAATACAAGGTTATATGCACCAATACGCTGTTCTCCTGTGAGGATAGAATTTGCATAAGGCACATCTGAGACGATAACAATCGATTTTGCCGGAACGAACTCCTTCTGAACAAGACGATTGACAATCAAACTAAGTGCCTTTACTGCTTGCGAGGGCTTGTTATAGTTATGTATCTCCGGATGAACACCCACGATACTATTAGCTACTGTATCATGTCCCAAGTTGGTGCGTTCAACTGCACATTGATATATACTGCCAGTATTGCGGATATTGTATCTGAGAACATAGGGCGGAGCATCGATAGCGAAAGCATTCTCGAAGTCCATCTCAAAGACATTCTGATTTTTGTCGTAAAACACATAGAACGATGAGTCGCTATCATTTATCAGCAAGCTACGGATAGCCAATCCCATTTCAATGTCAAAGTCTTGAGCTTCATCTACGACTATTGAATCGTATTTTGCGTCATTAGGGACATCATCCATATACTCGAAGCAGCACTTATTCCCGTTTGAGTTTGCTGGCAGAGTCTCATATTGCTCACCTAAAATGCTTTGCATTAGTTCTGCATATGTGTAAACATCAATCTTGGGATGATGTGCTACTTTTGATTTGACAAAGGCAGCCAATTCCTCGTTACAACAGGTAAATAACACTCTTTTTTCATTGAGTGCATCTCGAACAGCTTTTTTGATTCCAATAAAAGTTTTTCCTGTTCCAGCACCACCAACAATTTGTACTTGTCTATAGTTATGCAGACAGTCCAAAATGGAGTCTTGCACAAAGTCAATTTTGGAGAACTCTTTCTCCTTAATCGGAATAAGCGCACCTGCGGCAGCAGACATGGATATCTGCTTATTGATTGCAGTTAAAAATCGAGTGCGCTGTTCTGCGGAGAATGGAATGGTTATGTTCCGCTTATTCTTCCAATAGTGGAAAATCTGATTGATTTTCTCTCTCAAAGAAGACATATCGTTTAGGTCGATTGTAGTTTCCGGTGGTGCATCTTGAGCTAACTGAGAACCGATAGCGTATCTTGGGAAAGCTACAGCAAAGCCATATACGCCATTATAATTTTGATTAAATTCAGAAACAAAATAGTTTCTAAAGTGCCTCATGCTTTTTTCTGCTTGCTCGTAGGGACTGCATTTCAATTCACGGCTACTGGAATTACTTGGACTATAATCCTCTATAAGCGTCCATTTACCATCATTGACAGTGATCCCGGTCCCGCCCTTCACTTCTATAGTAATGAACCCAAAAGACGGATCGAAAACCAGAAAATCGCTTTCGCTGTCGATTCTCTTGTTTTCAACGGTTTCAAACCAGCGAACAGAATAGAAAACCTGATACTTGTTTGGAAGTTGCTCCTTCAAAGCATAATACAGGTCTTTTTCTGTTGGCGTATAATTGTAGTTTTCAATATCAACCGGGTGCATCACTGCCATAATTTATTCCTCCCAAAAGCCTGTTGTCTTCCGCTGCGTCTCTCGGTTTACATGACCAACGACTAAGGCTCTGTCTAAATCCTTATTAAAGTGTTGGCATGAGACTTCATTGACAAACAAACATCCCGTACAGGCTTTTTGTCGTTCAATACAGATAGGGTCAAATATACACTTCTGTGCGTTTGAGTATGCCTTGTTCATCCACTTATCGAAATATGCCTCAAATGTATTGAACAAAGAACCTAGATTAAAACCTTGCGAGTTCTGACAGTAAATCAGGACAGCAGGAATGCCGGGGAAAATATATTCTGACAAAGAATCCTTGCCCAAACCACCAATATCAGCAGCAGCTCTAATTAAGAGATGAGACAATGAATGGATTAGTCGATAAACATAATAGGTTTCCTTGCTTGCCGTTTCATCTATTGTTAAAAATGGATGAATAAGGCTGGGTTTAATGTTGTTAAGAAACCAGATCTTGATATCTTCTTCTGAGTCGAGATCCGGGGCTTCACCTTCATTGATAACTTCATTAGCGAGTAACCACTGAATAATTTTTTTGCGGTCAAACTCAAATAGGACACCTTCCGTATTCAAGTTTGTCGCGTATATGTTTTTTCGCCCGGGCTTTTCTTCCTTGAGTGCATGGAGCTGAACGCCGTCTTTCCACTCGGATTCTACTCTCGTATATCCATAGGAGCAGGAAACAAACGGGATCCGATCACATACCCTTGCGCTCCTGATGCCGAAACGGTCAGCAATCTGGGCATATTGCTCAGGGTTGGCGTTAGTGTTCAGTAAACGAGCGACCTTTACCGCAGACTCCAAGTCAGACACATCGTCCAAACGAGTTACCAAGTCATACTCCAAAATGCGCTCTGCAATGCTGGAAAGATCAGTTCCAGTGGCGAAAACACGAGTCTTCAACTCGTTGATGATATCATTAAAACGATTTCCACATTGCTGGTCGGTTGCTGTTTTTGCTGCGGTTGCAGCAGCAACCTCATTCTTAAAGGCCTCGAACATGAGCTTGTACATCTGGTCGTAAACCTTTTGATAGGCATCCGGGTCGGAAACGATACCATTTTTTATGATCTCGTCAAGCTCTTCTTTGCTTATCAAACCAAGCCAATAGGCAAAGGTAATGTAAGGACCGTATTCGGTTTCTGAGATAAAGTTTTCTAATTTCTCGTCTATCAAGTCAATAAGGCTTAAACTAAAGACAAAAAATTGAGCTGGGTCAAGAGCTGCCTTTGGTCTAAGCATCTCCCCACATATTGGACATTTTACTTGCATGGGAATTAGACGCTTACACTTGGTACACACGAAATCGTAGTTGCCATACCATTTCACATACTGATATCCGTGTTCAGGGCAACGAGGATTGTGTCTGTCAGTTGCATATCCACACTTACAGAAATAAATCTGGCGGAACTGCGCCAATTCGGAGTGGTGACATTCTGGATTAGTACAATAGCGGCGTTTCTGATATTCTTCCTCGCTGTTAAATTGATAAACCTTATTGCAGAGTTTGCAGTAAAAAGTTAGCGGGCTTATTTGAGCAACGATACCACGCTCTTCATCGGAAGCCTTCGGAGTGAGGACATCACAGTTATCTTTTGTCAGTTCTGCGCTGAATCCAACTGTGGGCGCAACCGGTCCGTGACTTGATACTTGGCTTTCAAAAGAGCGAACGGACTCGTTGACAGTTCGTATGAGTCGCTTGGCGTTAATGCTGTCCAGCTTCTCGCTGTTCCATCTTAATACCTTTGCAATGTACTGCCTACGCTCTTTTCCTCGAACCGAAAAGTCAATCCATGTTTCGGGAAGATACTTGTAGAGCGATTGATTTTTTCCTCGCTTCATCTGCTGTTTGGGACTCATCTTGTTCACCCCCTTATTCAAGCTCAATAATCAACTGAGTGTCTGTATCGCGCAAGCTATTCATGATATGGTAGCCCATCAGCTCAAATCCAGAGAATATGTTTTCCTTTTCCCAGTTTTTATCCGCTATTTTCTCAAAAACATCATCTATGAAACTATCAATTTTAGCCCTGTACTGATTACCAAGTTCATATACCTCACCAGCGACGGTGCAGCCATATGACATTTTAAGTTCGTTTCGCATAGTGTCGGGATCCAAGCTGCCCGCAACAATGGCTTTCTTGATGTTATTCATGAAGAACAGCGAGCCATGAGCAAATTGCAGTTCCGGATCATATTTAGTAAGCAGCAAACCAGTGAAAATTCCTGGCAATGTGCAGTCAATGGCTTTTGTTGCCCAGCGATTTATAGGTACTGACTCAACCATAATATCCTTAAACTCGTGGAAATTTACAAAGTTTTTCAGATAACTTTGGTCGGTCTCTCTGGAAGGGCGTATGATATCGATCACAATACTGGAATGGCGTCTGCCGGTCCTACTATATGCTTGGATGTACTCCGCTGTGTTACCGGGCATACCATAGAAGAACATGATGTTAAACCGGTCAGCGTCTACACCATGTGAGATCATGGATGTAGCGACAATTAAGTTCACACCATTGAAAACATCCTCATTGGTTTCGACCTGAGACAACACTTCTCTAACATCTTGGAATGTTTCGTCGCCTGTCATCTTGCGGGTGCTGAATGGAGTAATGCCAGCTTTTCTCAGCTCAACATTGATAGGTGTTTCAAGCGCACCCTCCACATTGTTTCCATCTCTTTTTACATTGTTGTACTCAAGGAAAATCCAATAATCCTTTAGAATTTCAAGTGCGTCATCGATGGTTGTTATCCCTATGCCCGGTATTTCTAATATTTTTTCCGGATGTTCCTTATAGTCGTAAACCACTTCACGCATATACTTCAAAGAATACACTACAGAATTGATAATTGCCTTTCCATAAGGTGCATACCCCATGATTAAACGCTGTGTATCATCTTCTTCAATATAGGAATAAAAGTTTCGCTTGAGGTCAGGCGATGCGCACGGAAACCGAATAGGATCCTTGCTATACAACTGAGCTATTTGCGTTGCATAGGAAGAAATTGTAGCAGTAGCTCCTATTGTCTTAATCGGGCGTCGAGACGGAGAAACATTTTTGACAAAATAGTCTATAAACGACTCATAGTGAGAAGCGTATGTACCCAAGCTTTCACGGATTAAGTGAAGCTCATCCTGAATAAAGAGGGTAGGTGCAGGGTCATAGATTTCCACTTCTTCAAAGTCAGATGCCTCAATGTTACAAAACTCTCTGTCAACCATGCACTTTGTTGTACTGGTAAAGCCATGCTTGGGGCATCTGCGTGAAGCCCCAGAGAGAATATTTCTAAAGCTCGGATTGTTACCTAAAATTGCAAGCTTATCGACTGTACTAATAATGGCAGAAGGAAGGTATCTGTATATCTCATAGTCAACCATGTATATAGGCAAAACCCCGTTAGAAGGGCATTTTGCATCTTCGCAATAGTGAACTAAGCGATAGCTATCCTCATCAAATTTCAAATGGACGGTTTGCTTTCCACAGAACGGACATATGTCAATAATGCGTTCTTCGTCCATAGCAGCTTGGGAACTTGTTCGATATTTAAGAACATTCTTTTTCTCAATTTTGTTAGGAGTATTTGCATCACCAACAAAATAGCCGAGAGAGAACTCTTCTGTTCCAGATATTGTTGCATCGCTTCGTCTAATCAATTCTGCCTGTGCCAATACATTGGCAAGACGCTGCACTTGCTGGACTGAAAGAAGTCTAAGAGGATATCTTAATATGGATGTTACTCCGCATTCCTTTCCTCTGTATCTATCAAAAAACAGGTTAAAAATTAAGACGCCAAGGAAAGCTTCTGTTTTACCACCACCGGTAGGAAAGTACAAAAGAGAGACCTCATTCAGCGTTGTTTGATCTTTTTGTGAATCAAGCAGAACATTCTCATCGCAAGCAGCAATGTCCGGCACGAGAGAGACAATAAAAACAATCTGGAACAATCTCCAAGTGCTATACTTCTTTGAGGTTTTCAAAAATGTCCGATTCATGTTCACGAAGCTCTTCATGATTATCGGATAATCATTGATAACTTCTATTCCGAACTCAAAACGACGGATTTCTCGTGCAAATTCGTCAATTTCCTCCTGCATATTCTTTATTCCAATTTCGGATAGGGACGGCTTCCTTTCCTCAAGTTTTCGTTGCCATTTTTTGTGTTCTGCAAGCATCTTCCTGTGTATATCTTTCAAAGTGGAAACAGGCTGATCGATTAGTGATTGGAATGATACTGCGAGTTCATCATTCGTCAGGAGCCTTTTCTGCACGAAGATGGGCAAATGGTTTGTGATGATTGAGTTGCTTTCTTCGTCGTAGATTACGGAGCAATTATTTCCTATTGCTTGCTGGCTGCTATTGTACTTATAGTCATCAGCAAAAAAGTCTAACTCTATAGGCGAAAACGATGCCCCATCAAGGTGGATCTTCATACCAGAATTAAACAATGTCTCAATGGTCGGCTTGTCATTTGATTTTTTGTTAGACTTATGTGTGACACCGTTGGACTGAACTTGTGATCCGTTGACCAACGCGACAGAAATCAAATACTTGTCCTTAATAAGCTTGATGGTTATGTCAATATAGACATTCCAATTTTGACGAATGGGAGTGCCTTGCTTTGCATTCTTCTTTATAAACTTTTTATAGTCTTCCTCGGAAAGTAAATCTTTTAAGGTCGTTTTTTCATACAACTCGTGAGTATAGCAATATTCATCCTCCATGATTGCTGATTGAAGGTCATTGAGATACTGCTCGAATTGCTTATTTTGAGCGTGATTTGCATCTGCATAGCCGTATTGAGGATTGCCTTCCAGAAGCTCATGCAGCGAAAACACAAGCGAGAAGTGGGTTTTATGGATCTGTACTTTCTTATATACAGGAACGAGCTTTTCCTTCACCTTGGAAAAAGCAGAAGGGTCTTCCTGATATTTAGAGACCAATTCCTCAAAATCTGTAAAGCGAGTCTCAAATAGTTCATTGGCTTTCTGCAACATAGCAGTACGCTGTTGCTCAAGAGTTGGATATGCCCTGTAATAAAAATCCCCTCGTGGATAAATGGTTAGCTGCGCCGAAGAGATCTCATCCGGCGTAATGTAGAAGTCAGCGCCTATCGATTCGATAAAGACATCTGACCCCCAAGACGATGTCTGTGAATCGCTCACAGGCAAAAGCTTACCTACAAAATAGCGGTTTTCGGGGTTTTCGCCGACGATATAGTCTGCATTATCGCCAGTGATCTTGCCTTTGAAGTTCTTCAATATTTCTTGTGCCAGCAATTCATGCGCAATACTTTTTTCATTTGCCATTTATCTCACCTCGCTTGCGGAGTTTATTCCATGTCCACTAATTTTTCAATTATCTTATCTCTTGTTTGAATCAGGTGATCTGCCAAGAATGCTTTTTTGCCAAAGACTTTGGTAAGGGTTTCGTCGGACGCATTTACCAAGTCATCAAAAGTTCTGATTTTGATTGTTGCCATACGCTCAAGTTCAACATCAGTAAGCCCGAATTTCTTTCCGCCATGACTCAGTTTTTTTGCAAGAAAGTCGGACTTTTTCATGCGAGTTGCATCCGTTTTAGGAGCATCATCCTTTGTACCATCACTTGACGCTGGCAGAGATTCTGCGGGAACAGAGGTTTCGGTTTCTTTCGGTTTATTTCTGCGAATCATGGAGCTGACGGTAGAGTATTTAAGTCCTACAGACTCAAATATCATATCCATCATGATTTCCCAGTCATCTGACAGCTCTTCTTCAAACTTTACTGCCATTGAAAGCACTCGCGAAAATTGTTCTATGGTCGTAGGTTCGAAAATGAGATTACTTATTTCATCATGAGCCTTTGATAGATACAATCTCCCTATATGCTCAATAGATTCGTAGGAGAAGACTTCATCAGGTAGTAATTCCTTAGCAACGAGGACGGTCAAATATTCCTCGATTGTTTCAATTCTGCTTTTATAAGACAAATCTGCCAACTTAGAAAATAAAGGTTCAACAATAGGTAAAGCCTTCAATTCTTTGTTCTCAATGCCACTCAAGAAGCGCAAGTGGTCAATCAGTTGTTCCTCATCAAGCGAACTACACTTGCCATATTCTTCGGTCAGCTTTTTATTAGCCAAGGCGATAACATCTTCAACGGTATCGTAGGAATCGGAATTTTGAGGAACAGTATCGCATATAGTCTCATCTGTCTCTAATTCAAGTATTTTACCTTCGTAATCCCCGTCAAATTCAAAATATTCGTTTGCGATGGCGTTCTGCGCTTTAAACTTTCCAGCACCCATAATACCTTCACAAGCAACGATTGTCTTGGCGATCTGTGCTGCCTGATTGATATTGGCAGTGGTCTGAATGGCAGCGTTTCCATCGCAAATCAGTTCATCACAGACAACAGAGTCTGCAATCAAATCCCCACCGACATATACTTTTTCAGAGTACAGATCTCCCTTGCAAATAAATCCATTCTGGCAAGTTATGTTTTTGATACGAGCATTACCTATAACCGTCAATGAACCGTTTACAACGCACTCTTGCGCAGTTACATCGCCCATTATTGTCAAATCATACATTGCGTGAATTTTGAGGGCTTCTGTGTGTTCACCAATAATGATATATGACTCGTTGAAGATAACAGAGTCATTCCCTTCAAAGGCTTCAATTATATTTTTACCGGCGATGCTTCCACTCTCTCCATCATATTGAATGAGCGCACCGTTCTGAGCGTTTACGGGAACATAAGTAGTCTGTGAAATAGGTTCGGGTTCAGCCACAACTTTTTCAGCCTTTTCTTCCACAACCATAAGTGTGGTACCAATACTGTTCATACCGAATTTTTTGATACCCGCATTCTCAAAATCAATAGTTATGTAAGTGCCGTCTGACTCTCGGAAAATACCCACACCCCAGGAAGGCATACTTTTATGGATAAATTTTGTTTCGTTCTCTATGAGTTTCATAAATAATGCCTACCTTTCGTTAGACTGAATCCTTTAACATTTTCATGAAAACGGATTCGTTTTCAGTCTCCGGAGCGATTATATAAAGGACCTCTTTAGCTCGTGTACAAGCTACATACAAGTTTTGAATGCAGCTTTGGGTTGCTGCAATAGCGTTTGAATAGGTCTCTTCATTTGTTTTCAGATGCTCCCAGTTGGGATTCTTTATTCCGTCGTATTCTCCCAGAGGGACTAAACCGCAAATGATTGCGGCTCGGAAATCCAATCCGAGAGTTGATTGAAACTTAATCAATCTAACGCCACCGGTCTCTCCGAAATGATCTTGCCATCCTGCATCTGTAGAGTAGAGGCGGCAGCAGGGAATATCTTCGAGTCGTAGTCTCGTTTCCAGTGTTTGTTGCAGATAGTATTGCTTATCCAACCAGCCTGCTATTTTTTTCCGATATTGACCCTGATACATGATAACTGCTATTTCATCATAGGGTATTTCGTTTTCATCATGGATCTTGTTTATTGCTTGAAGAATAGCGTCTATTTCACAGCTTGCTTTTTTAATTGGAAGCTGGATGTACTTTACTCCATCGCCGTGAAATACCGCTTGTCCTCTCAGAAACATATCCGGGTCAATTTCGTAATCTTCCTGTATTTCATACAAATATTGCTTTGCATTGGAAACAAACCTGTTGATATATTCGTTAATCTCTATGCAGTTTCTATAGTTCTTTTCAATCCTGATATTTTTATTTCCCCCTCGATAATTGGGATATCCGTCTCCAACTTGCCAAGGGGCTTGCCCGCGTTTTTTTAGTTTCTCCAATCGCTGTGTTTTATCGCCGCAGATAACAAAAATATGATCTTTTGTATTCTTGTTCTCCAATAGGTTATAACAGAATTTATACCACTCTGACTCAAATGCTTGTACTTCATCGATAAAAATACCGTAATACCGATCTTGGATTTGTCCTCGATTGAGCTTGTCGATTACAGATGATACCCATCCATCAAAATCACCATATTTTGCAGTAAATCCATTCTTCTCAAGGAGTTTTTTACACAGAGTATGAAAGGTCATACACTCTACATTTTTCTCGCGTAGTCCGGCGCGATCAATAAACCATGTGTAAAGAGAATGTAGGTTCTCATTTCTGCAAGTGATAAGGAACTTCTTGTTCGGATTCATTTGCGCTGCCTTAAAGCATTTCGATATGAGCAAAACACTTTTACCAGAGCCAGCGCACGCTAAAATGAGCTGATTAGGGTCATCTTTGCTTATACGATTGACAATGTTGATTTGCTCCTTGTCCAAGCGGAAGGCTCTTACAACTACATCCTTTTCATCAACAACCAGCAGTTCGCTATCAACACCTGGAGTAGAATCTGCTGTGTCAACACAAGCCACACGAACAGTAACATACTCTGGGGCAATCCTTTGCATCACAGAGTTTACATTCAAGTCTGAAATAAGCATTGGCGTATCAGAGACAGGGACGATGGGGTTATCCAACACGCGATCTATAATTGCTCCAAACCCCTGACGAAGTTCAGAGAAGTCCTCAGAAAATAAACATTGCTTTTGAACGAAATCTAAAATAGCACTTACACCCATTTTTGAAATGTCAGCTCGTTTAAGATTAGGAAAGACATGAACAATGTTTATTGGGAATTTAAGAGCCTTTGCATTCTCAGAAAGAGATTTGTTTCCAAGAAGCTTTTCGGAAATTATCTTTTTCGTAGTGGGGTAAACAAACTGCGTATACGGCTGCATAGTCACTCCAAAAAGAGATGCGTCAGAGAAATCTTCAAAGAACTTGAAAAAGACTACCCCTCTGGAAGATATCAGAACATTCATACTTTCATTTTCGATCATTGTTGGATTTACTTTCAGCAAAAGAAAGCCATACCCATCATTGGAAATAGCATGGCGTACAAACATTTTTTCGTATCTCGAAAGTTCGATGTTTTGATATTCAGAAGGGAGAATTTCCATAATAGTCCTACTTTCTATTCAGCTCTGTTACAATGTCCTCAATTATTTCATCAACAAGGACCTTTGCAAGCTTTCTTGATAAAATATCACTTACAACTTTGAGAACTTGCTTACTCCTCTTATCAATTCCGGAATTGATTTGGTTTATCTTAAAGTTTTTGCTTTCAGAAACTGCTTCGATAGCTGCTTCTATCTTTTCTTGAAGTTCCTTCTTCTTAGGAGTCAACTCATCACTCACATGCAATCCTACAAGCGAAGCCGCACTTTCTGTCAATGTGGTGACCATTTTTTCTTTATCTACAGTAGAGTTAAATCCTTCTGTGACAGCAGTGGAAGCCTCACTAATTTTTTGTTCAATTTCTCGCAACGCCTTTGCGTTAGGATTGTTACGAGTTGACGACACCTCTCTGATTGTACGAGCTATTTCCAGTCCAACGCTGTTGCTCAAAGCTTCCATAAATTTATAGTAGGCATCGTTCTGCTCAAAATCATCTCGTCTGGCGTTAGGAATAAGTTTGTCGGTAACAATGAATATTTCACCTTGCGTCCATCCATTGAAGCGTGATTCCTTGAAGATAGCGTTCATGGTGTGATTATCACCTATAAGAATGTTTCCTTTTCTCACGCGGAAACCAGAGATTTCTTTTTCAGACAAGAAGCCGAACCATCCACAATTACCGTACCAGCCCAAGGCATATAATTCACCATCAATGGTAACATCAAAGTATTTCATACTTGATATTTCATCGACTGTTCGTTTGCCACGATCTGATCTGAATCTACTCTTATTGGGTTTATATACCGGCTCTAAATCCGATTCGTTTTCTCCCACAAATATGGGGAACTCTTCCACAATGTACCCATTATCGCTCAAATAAGATTTTAACTGAGAGGTATAAATAAAGTGTCTGGACTGATAGGGCAAGGGAGCAACTTGGGATATATAGCTTCTTGCTGCATCTATGTCAAGCAAATCTGAGAAGCCGTTCACATCAACCATTTCGACGCAGAGATAATGCTTCTCTTCCTTTTCAGGAAATGTCTCTATAGTCGTTATTTCTTCCAAGACGGCAGACAGACTCATATCTTCGTATTCACCTGGAACAAGCAGATGCCGTAGCTTTTTACAATCGAATGAGACTACCGTTTTTACTTTCTCATTTTCTGCGGAAGTAGTAAAAACAAGAGTATTACAATAGCTCATTCCACCTAAACGACCAATTCCACGGAAGCCTCGGTTGTTGGCATTTCTCTTTTTGGAGCTACCAACATTCATCAGTGTTTGCGCAGCTTCGGCAGCAGATATGCCTGTTCCATTATCTTTGATCGATATATAAGACTCATCTGCATTAACAATAATGTCAATGCGCATACCTTGTTGCTCAAGCATACCAAGAGAAACGGCGTGTTCCAAAGAATCAACGCTGTTCTGAATGTATTCTCTATAAACAATTTTGGGATCCGAGTACATACCAGTTGTTAGAGATTCTAATGTGTATTTGCCAACCTGAACAATTTCATCACCCACGGTTGCCACCTCCAAACTCATGGAAAATAAATATAATATACAATGCGATAATTCATGATGATACGTCCAACATTTAGGACTCTGAGTTGTCAGGTACAAATTCAACGATATCTTCAATATTGCAGTTGAGTGCAATACAGATTTTACGCAATGCCTCCATTGAGACATCCTCGCCTTTTCTAAGCTTCGTCATGGTACTGGATGACAAACCGCTCTTCTTGTGAAGATCACCTTTGCTCATTTCTTTATCAACAAGTAATTTCCAGAGCTTTTTATAGCTTGCTTTCATCATCTTTACCTCCGCATAGAATGTTATTTTTTATTATACCACAAATATCTATTTTTCCCAAGATAATTTCAATAATTTCGGACTTTTTCGACCGATTTAAACGATTTTCAATTGAGATAGCGTAATAGTGGTGGGTTGCAAAAGTAACTTCCAGTTTGCAATATTTATTTCCAAACTCCAAAAAGCCTTGTAAGAGTAAATTCCGCTCCGCTTGGCCCACGGCCGGAACTTAGTTTTTCAATTGAGATTTCACCATCAATAATGATTTACAAGTGTTGCTACTTGCTGCGTCACATCCCCCGGCAAATGGTAACTTCCGCATCTAGCACTAGCGCGGCTTCGCGGCCGCCTCGTCACCTGTTGTACTTTCGGATCACACCATTTTCGCCGATTTTTGAGAATACAGTCACTGCATTCCGCTCAATGCTGGAGCGGAATGAGCTCCGTTCGCCCTGTCCGGGCTCAGCTCCGCAGGAGAAAACGAAAAAGGGCATAAGAGGGGGTGACGCAGCTTCGCAGCGCCCGGCATAGCCGGTACCCCTCTTACTTCGCCCCTTCGGGGTGCCCATGCCGCCGAGAGGGCGGCGAAAAATAGAACAATTATATCAACTGCTGGGCAACTTTCGGCCCACAGCGTGGCTCAACCTTGGGCTCACTTCGGACCACAGAATGGCTCACTCTTGGGCCAATCTTGGCCCACCATGCGGCTCACTCCTGGCTATAGGTCGTCAGGTCGGACGATACAGCCACACACGAGACCGCCGGCGGACGCACGGGGGAGCGGATACAGGGGGTAGAGATCAGACAACGTAGCCGGCAACAGCAGCCCAATGCCTCCATGTGTTAAATAGCCCATTGCGTTATATAGCGTTACGTGGCAATACATGGCGGAAGGATCCCTGGGTTCCCTTGGGTTCCCAACGTTTGGGAACCCATTTTTGACTTAAAAAGCCTGATAAATGAGCATAAAACATCTAAAAATAAGCAAGGTTCCCATTTTTCTTTGTAAGTATATACATATGTGTTATGGCAGTAAGTATATACATATGTGTTATGGCATATAGTATATAGTATACGATAATGACGAAAGTTTTTGGGAACCTTGGGAACCCAGGCGTTTCTCTAGTGAAAAATACTGATAAATGAGAAGAAAAACACGAAAAACGGGATCCTTTTTAGTGGGATCCCTTGGGAACCCAGGGATCCCTGAGCGAAGTTGAGTCACATGGCATACACATGCTCCTCTCCTTCCTGTATTTTTCCAGAGTGTATTTATGCCGAAGGCAAAAAAATCCCCCTGGCAATTGCCAGGGGGATGCTATGCTATTTATTCATCGTCGTCGTCTTCGGCCACATCGAACTGCTGCCAAGATATCGTACGCATCAGACCGCCCTTACGCCAGATGCGGCCCTTGGTCTTGCCGCCAACGTCCTGGGTCATCATAGACGGCTCAAGACGGTCTGTGAGGCGCTTATTATCGATGCGCAACCATGCATCATGCAGGACAAATGGATTCTGCCCGCAGCGCCTGGACTCGCTATAAGTAGACAGGGCCGGATGTGACTCGTTGAGATCAGGGATGCGCGTCCGGACTCGCTCATCTGTGCCAACATAGCGGATGCCATAGTTGTTGTGAGAGGCGTACTGCTGCAGGTCATCCCGCAACGCACGCTCGCTCACAGCACGCTCGCCACACATATCACACCAGATAACATACATAGCGTACAGCAGCTCCAACGGCATGAATTCCATATGCAGGCCAGGAATGACTTCATCGAGAAAGCGCAGTGACGGAATGCTCTCTGCCAGCATATCCCGCTTGTTGGGTTCGAGTACGCGCAGATCGTCTATGCTGTATCCATCCAGACACGCCATCTCCACGGTCAAGTGATATGCCAGCCACTCGGCAACTTCTTCGCGCTGCACATAGTCACTCTTGATGTACGGCTTCGAGTCGTCAAAGCTCTTCTCAAACCTGATCACCACTGTATGGGATACCACAGAGTCGTTTTTTTCGGAAAAGACAGGTGCCCGGTTCGATTGCTGGAGCAAAAAACCATTAAACCTGAACTTGAACGGCGCCTCACGGATGCATCGATAAGTCATCTCCTGAGCGCGTGACAGCATCTTAGCTCTCGCACACTTGTCGATGTATGTTACAGACCCGTTGGATTCCTCGCCTACGATCGCATAAGCGCTCATGATGTTCTGGTCAAGCTCGTACGGCTTGTCCAAGTCTTCGACTGCAATAGGGATTACGCGGTCACCAGTAGATATCAGATCCTCATCGCCAGGCTCAAGCGGCTTGTCGATCAATCTCTGCATCATAGACCAGATAGCGCCCTTACCGTTATGCCCCATACCATTAGCATTGACCCAAAAATGATACAGATTCGGGGCGCCGTTGACATGACGAATAAGAAACTGCATAGCTTGCCAGATGATCTCACTGGACGCCTGCCCCTCTTTATCGTCGTCAAAGGGATCCGTCAGCATCTGACTGGGACGCCACGAATATCCGTCACTGGGATTGACGATGACAGGCTCAGCAACATGCCTGGCTGCATCGCACTCGAGAACGGCGCCAGGCCCATACGGATGATACACAGGCAACTTGCCAAGTGTAATCTGATCAGGGTACATACGGTCAAAATTCTCATCATCATACGATGTCAGCCTCTTTGTACGATAGTCCCACAAGCCGTTGCGAAACCATACCAGCTTGTCGTCACTCTGGATGCGCACGCGCGGTGCGCGTCGGATCTCGCGATCAAACGTTGACAGATCCTGCCGCGTACCGTTAGGGCAGAGTCTCTGGAAAGCCATCATCACAGGCCCTGCGCTGTCACGTGCATTGATGATATCGTACGTACCAGCCCACCGATAGTCGCCGTGCTGATCACGGTAGTAATGCTTGCAGATCATCTTGTGACTGTCTTGGCCTGTCAGCATTACCTTGATGTCACCTGTAGCAAGGATCACGCGTGCTACAACGTAGCCAAGCAGATACTCTGGTGCAGATAACTTTGATCCCTTCGGACGAGCCTGATTTTCGAGTTCGAATGCGACCCGAAATGCATTAAGTATGGCACCGCGAATCTGCTCCGGCATGTTACTGGTCGGATCAATCAGATCACGCATACTGATATTGAGCGTGTCAATCACACCATCTGCGGCCGTGTTGATCAGGCTGTCGCGGTCTGTGGGCTGAGTCGTCTGCTGTACCTGCGTAGGCTGTGCTGTGGGCTGTTGCGACTGTGTTGCCGAGGTACGTATAGATGAGTCAATATTCTGTTGAGGTGGATCGGAGTGTATGTTTGTATTTGTCATCTTATGTTACCTCTTGTTTTTTCGAGGTAACATTGGAATGCGCATTAAGCGCTCGTCGTTTACCTCTTAATCGATCAATATCAGCACGCATCTCGCGCAGCTCGCGTTTTCCAGCTTGGCATGTCATTTCGCCAATCGCACGAGCGACAGATTCCTTCCGATCCTGGAGAGCGGACATTTTGACGCCGCACGCTACAAGCATGTCATATATATTCCGCCGAGCTTTAGCCCCTGTTGCAGATGGGTAGGTCGCTTCGTAGTCATCTAGTGCGGTGATGATTAGCACCGCACCTGCAATAATATTGGCGTCTCGTCTGTCTCGATGTAATTTCTGTTGTACTGTCATTATTGTTCCTCCTTCAAGTTTAAGGGATTGTGTACTTGCCCAGTGGTTTCATCGTATAAAAGGCCATACTCGCGGTACCAGTCAATCGGTCCCGGAGACCAGAGCATCGGATATGCTGTCCGAGCGTCGGCGATCATCTCGTCGTAGGTCATAGGCCATCTGTCGATCTCATAGTCGCCATGTACGGCACACAGCCGACCGTAATTATAACTATATGGCTCATCGTCTCGCGGCTTACGCCTGTAGGACGCAAATCCAATCTGGCCGTTATGGATCTCGATTGCATAAACCTTGCCAGGGTAGATCATCGGCCCATATGTGCTGCCGTCTACCGCTGCAATCATTCCACGGCCGATTTTGCGCCAATCAGGATTGCCAGAAGCTTGGAGCATGTATGTGCCAAATGGCAAAGACCGGCGGGCTGCCGAATACTCTCGCGGCGTCATAGTCGTAAAGTCTTTCACTTTTTGCCTCCTTATTTTTAAATTCTATCTCATTAGCTGAACAGCGTACGCCGCGCCAGGTCAGAAGATAGCGTGGCCGTGCTTCGGCTTATTGGAATCTCTGTCCCGGCTCGACTTCACCCCTGAATACTCGCCTCGTGTGGAGCGATTGAACTTCCACCAGCGTCTTTTTCCATCGGCCATGCAGGTTGACTATAATGTGTATTAAGACCATATATGGTTCTGCAGGAAGTAAGATACGCCGTCAATCGTGCACTGTCTGAGTCCTTCTATCTGCAAGTGCTCAAGAGATAAGTATGCCTCTATAGGCCATACCTCTGTGCTGGCATATCCAGAGAAAGCACGATCATACTTTTGTCTTTCGAGTTCTGCCCTACACATTCTGATGGCTTCTTTTCGAGTAATACGTTCTGCGTCTTTTGGCAGCAGATGCTCGGTGTCTGCTGTGGCGGATACGAGATAGTAAGTGTTTGCAAAATCCCGATAGTAGACGACATAATATTTGCTTTTCATGATGTATTCCTCCTATTTCGTTGTATTTTTGGTAAATAAAAAAGCAGCGCAAATAGATACGTAATACGTATCTATTTGCGCTGCTGTCCGGGTCGTTATTGGATCCTTGCTTGCGGTTTTTGCTCTTGGACTTGTCCGCTCGCCCTCACTCCGGTGTCAGTACCATCACCGGCGGCAACCAGGAGAAATCCGTCGGGTCATATGGTGTTTGCCCAAATAAGTTTTATATTAGATTTTTCATTCTGTAACTATCTTCTCGATATTTCTTTGTGTTTTTAGCATACTACTTTTTCTCTGTTCAGTCAAGATTCTGACTAATTTCATAAAATTCGATTTAACCTCATAAATCAGGCTTTTTCCAACTTCAATCAGATTACGTAAATTTTTTGTAGAATTGCACAAAATACACTGGGTATATTGATGCATAATTGCAGGGAAATAGCCCCCCTCAAAATGGAGAAGGGCTAATACATCATATGAGGCTCAAATGTCTCAGAGCGTAAATCGCCACCGCCTTTTTCTCGGGGCGTTGGCGATTTATGCTGTACAATTTTTCTTTGTCCCGCATGTGTTTATGCTCTGGAGAGTCTTATTTGCAAACCGATCACGATTTGACCGCCACACTTGACTGAACCTGTCGGCGGCCCTGCCTCCAGTTCGGAATCTAAGCGCAATCCGTTAGATCATCTTGAAATGCTTCAACGCTGCCTCAATCGCAGCTTCCTTTTCCGGCGGGCATTTCGGCTGCTTAGCATTTTCGGATTTGGGTTTGTTGTAACACTCCCGTTCAACAATACCATGCTTCTGTTTGACCTGCGCGACATACAAGCTAGATACCTTCAAATCGTATTCAGCCTGTATCCATTGTTTTATCTCGGAATAGGTCGCACCGCCAGGTAGATCAATTTCTGCTGAAGGCTCATAGTCCAAGTAGACATGTTCGCGGCTTTTCTCAAATTTCCTACCTAAGAGAACTACCGTCTCTACATGATGCGTCATCGGGAACATATCTACCGGCTGGGCAACTTCAGCCTGATAACCGTTCTGTTCCAGATAAGCCAAATCGCGGGCAAGCGAAGCCGGATTACAGGAAACATAAACTATACGCTGTGGCATGACCTGCGCAATAGCAGCCAGCACTTTTTCTTCGCAGCCAGCACGAGGCGGATCAAGCAGCACAACTTCGGGACGCACACCCTGTTCTACCAGTTCCTGCATTTTAACAGCAGCATCCCCTAAAATAAATTCTGCATTATCACAGCGATTATCTTCAGCATTACGTTTTGCATCTTCAATAGCAGAAGCTATAATCTCAATTCCATAAACTTTTTGGGCATGTTTTGCCAAATACAGAGAAATTGTACCGGTTCCGCAGTAACAGTCAACAACGGTTTCACCACCGCTCAAAGCCGCAAATTCAATCGCTTTGTTATAAAGCTTTTCAGCCTGAGCGCTGTTTACCTGAAAAAACGACTGCGCAGAAATATTGAATTTTAAAGTTCCCAAACGGTCTTTGATTGTCGTTTTACCATATAATAAGCGTGTTTTATTACCCATCACGATATTGGTCTGTTTTTTGTTGATATTCTGCACTACACTTTTCAAGCCCGGAACAGCATCACGCAGCATTTTGACCAGCTCTTTGCCATGTGGAATATCGTAACCGGCAGTAATGATAACTGCCATAACCTCACCAGTGTTAACACCAACCCTGCCCATAACATGGCGGACTACGCCCTTACCTGTTTTTTCATCATAAGCAGAGATTTCATACTGCCGCATCCATTGACGGACAACAGCAATAATGTCATTGTTACGCTGCTTCTGGATCAGACAGTTTTCAACGCCGACTACTTTATGTGTAGCCGCAGCATAACATCCGATTTCCAAAATTCCATTTTCAAATGCAACCGGGAACTGCATTTTGTTACGATAATGCCATGGATCTTCTTCACCGATGATCGGCAGAACTTTGACTTCCTGTAAATGCCCGATCCGAAAAAGCGCATCGCGAACCTGCTGTTCTTTAGCCTTTAATTGCCCCGTATAGTTTAAATGCTGCAGCTGACAACCGCCGCAGGCTTCATAAACAGGACATAATGGTTCTACCCGCTCAGGTGATGCTTCCAGAATGGCCGTTACTTTCCCTGACGCATAATTTTTCTTCACCTGTTCCAGCTCTACTTCTACTGTCTCATCTGCTAAGGCGCCATGAGCAAAGACCGTAAATCCATCAGTCTTGCCCACACCTTCACCGCTGCTTCCTAATCCTGTTACTTTCAAAGTTATTTTATCACGCACTAAAAATTTATTATCAACGCTCATAAAATTCTCCTAAATTAAATTTTCAACAACTAAATTATACCACAAATCTATACAGTTTCTTCATTTTACAGTTTAAATAAAATGGCAGAAAAGCGAACTTTTTCACCTTCTGCCAAAATAATCAGCTATTATTTAGTTGCATCTACCCAACTACCTCCAGTTACCTTTTCCAGCATTTCAGCACTGATCGGCAAAGCTGAATGAGGTGTCCCTGCAGCAATAAAAGTAATGTCATACTCTTTCAAACTATTATCCAGATAAACTGAAACCTGCTGACGCAAGGCAAACGGACATACTCCTCCGGGCGCAAAACCTGTGATTTGCATTACAGTTTCCGCATCTGCCATTTTGATTTTTTTCGCTTCGATGGCACGGCCCCATTTTTTTGTGTCTATTTTCTTATCGCCGCAGGCAACAATCAAAATCGGCTTGCCATCAGCTAAAAAACACAAGGTTTTGGCTATCTGTCCCGGCGTTGTGCCCAAAGCCTGAGCCGCCAATTCCGCAGTATGTGTTGATCCCGGCAATATTTTTATTTCCAGTTCCGGATAAGCCTGCAGGCTTTCCTGTACTCTTTTCAAACTTGTTTCATATTCTTCTGCATGCTCTTCCATTTCCATCATCCATCCCTCACATTTCTTTTGCAATTCTGCCACAACTAACAGCTTTATTTTTATACTTTCTGTGCTATAATATATCCATACATGAAGTCATACAGGCATCTGTTGTAATTTTAACACAGACAAGTCTCTCTGACAAATCAAAGTACCTGTTAAAGGAGGTTTATGCATGGATATCATTACTAAAGATACCGGCATCATCGATGCTGTTCAACAACATCCTGAAATTTTGGAAGTGTTTGCTAAATATGGTCTGGGCTGTGTTGGCTGCATGGCAGCTCATTACGAAACCATCGGCCAGGGAGCAGGCGCTCACGGCATTGATGTTGAAGCGCTTATTGCCGACATCAACAAGGCTGTTGCTGCTGCAAAATGATCTTCTTAATAAAAAACAGTCTGACGTTGAAGCGTCAGACTGTTTTTTATTACCACTTGTACAATGATCTCAATAAAGCTATCTCAACTTTATATCCAGGCAATTCATTCGGTGTTTCTAAATAAAAGGGCAAGTCTTTCAGCTGAGGATGATTAGTGACAGCGCTGAGCGCTTCCAATCCAATGTTCCCCTGACCTATTTTTGCATGCCGGTCCTTATGGCTGCCCAAAATATTCAGGCTGTCATTGATATGAACAGCTAAAAGACGTTTCAAACCAATAATTTTATCAAATTCCTCCAAAACACTTTCCAAATCATTAACTATATCATAGCCGCCGTCAAAAACATGACAGGTATCCAGACATACCCCCAGTTTTCCCTGCAGCTCCACTCTGTCGATAATCGAACGCAGTTCCGTAAAGTTTCGCCCAACTTCACTGCCTTTACCAGCCATAGTCTCCAGCAGCACCATTGTCTGCTGCTGAGGACGCAGGATTTCATTCAGCAATTCTGCTATCATGATTATTCCCTGCTCTGCTCCCTGTTTTACATGACTGCCAGGATGGAAATTATATCTTGTACCAGGCAGCAGCTCCAGCAACTGCAAATCCTCAGTCATTACCATACGTGCAAAATCCCTTATTTTAGAATCTGCCGAACAGGCATTGAGTGTATAAGGCGCATGTGCCAGGAGCGGCGCAAAAGAATTCTCCCGCATCAGCGCCAGTAAAGCCCTGATATCCTCTGTATCGATCGCTTTGGCTCTGCCTCCGCGTGGATTACGTGTAAAAAACTGAAAGGTGTTGGCACCAAGAGCCAGTGCCTCCTCTCCCATATGCAAATAGCCTTTTGCCGACGATAAATGACAACCAATATTGAGCATAGACCCTCCTAGATTTACAAAGCTTTTAAAAATACGTTATAATTATAACATATCAAGCCTGTTGAAAGGAAAAGTTTGACCATGCAAGCATTACGAGAACACCTGCTGAGCCTGCAGGACACCAAATATCAGAAATTTCACAGTGCCCTTTGTCCCGGTATCTATAACATCATCGGCATCCGTATCCCTGTATTGAGAAAACTGGCAAATGAAATCCTCCGGGATGGAGATTACCCTACTTATCTGCAGAAAGCCTTATACGAACCTTTTGTCTACAGTGAAGAAGCAACCTTATGCGGTATGATTTTAGGTTTACTGAAAATTGATTTTACTGAACTGCTGGAAAATCTCAATATTTTTGTTCCCCGCATCGACAATTGGGCTGTTTGTGATGTTACCTGCGGCGGTTTGAAAGTTTTCAAAAAAAATCAGGCTCAGGGACGCGAATTTCTGCAGCAATATCTTGCTTCTCCCAGAGAATATGAACTGCGGTTTGCTGTTGTAATGCTGATGAATTATTACAATGATGACACATATATCGACAATACACTGAAAGAACTGAACAATGTACGACACGAAGGTTATTACGTAAAAATGGCCGTAGCTTGGGCTTTATCGCTGTGCTTTGTCAAGCAGCGAGCTAAAACAATGGAACTTTTTCAAAATAATGAACTTGATGACTTTACTTACAACAAAGCCCTTCAGAAATGTCGTGAATCCTTCCGTGTCAGCGATGCAGATAAAGCCCTGCTGCAAAATATGAAGCGTAAATAAATAATAAAACTCCCGTCTTTATTCAAGACGGGAGTTTTATTATTTTGCCATGCTCAGCAGCATCGCTACTGCTAAAATACTCATGGGTATCAAAATCGCCAACTGACCGATTTCATTGGAATAGTTGAAGAAAAAGAATACAGAAAGCCGAGGCAACAGCTCCTAATTGCCAAACAACAGACCAAAAATCAAAGGAAATGCATTAACAGGCCTTAATTCCGTTATTGATGGTATAGGTATAATAACAAAACCTTTAAAGAGCAGCGCCGTAACGGCAAATACTGCCGTCAGCAAAGCTGCAAATGTCAGTTTTTCTGTTTTATTTCTCTGCGCCCATCATTCCGCCTACTTTTGCACCAGTTTAACCAGCACTTCCACACATTTTAGCAGGGAAGGCACCGGCAAATATTCAAAACGCCCGTGGAAATTATGCCCGCCGGTAAAGATATTGGGACATGGCAACCCCATTTCTGAAAGCCTTGCACCGTCAGTACCACCTCGTACCGGTACTAGATGCGGCTCGATTCCAGCTGCACGCATTGCATTTTCAGCCCGTTCAATTATTTCATAAACAGGCATAATATATTCCTTCATATTACAATAGACATCTTCCATTTTACAAACAACGCTGCCCGCGCCGTATTCAGCATTCAGACAATCCACCATATGCAGCAGCAGTTTTTTACGATCTTCCAGCTTCTTCCTGTCATGATCGCGCAAAATCATTTCCAGCTCAACTTTATCCGTACCGCCATTGATACGCAGACTGTGATAAAACCCTTCATACAGCTCAGTATATTCAGGACGCTCGCCGGCAGGCAGCAGCATCTGCCACTTGGCTGCCATCGTCACAGCGTTGCGCATCTTATTTTTAGCAGAACCAGGATGTACCGAAACTCCATAAAATGTCACCGTGGCATTGCAGGCATTAAAGGTTTCATAATTCAATTCACCAACAGCGCCGCCGTCAACTGTGTAGGCAAAATCAGCACTAAAATCTGTCAGAGGAAAATGCTCCGTTCCCCGTCCTATTTCTTCGTCAGGGGTAAACGCCAAAAGTATCTTGCCATGCTTGATTTCCGGATGTGCAAGTAAATACTCACAGGCTGAAACAATAGCGCATACTCCAGCCTTGTCGTCGGCTCCCAGCAAAGTCGTACCGTCCGAGGTTATAATTTCCTGTCCCAGATAATTTTTTAATTCTGGAAAGTCCTTCGGGCTCAATTTAACCCCTTTGCCAAGGTCCAGCTCACTGCCGTCATAGGCAGAATGCACCTGCATTTTGATATTCGCTCCCGATGCTTCATTACTGGTATCCATATGAGCAAGCAACCCGATAACAGGCAGTTTTTCATTCGTATTAGCCGGCAATGCAGCCAGTACGTAACCATATTCTGTAAGTGCTACGTCATCCAAACCCAAACCTGAAAGTTCAGACTTCAGTAGTTTTGCCAGCTTTAACTGCTTTGCCGTACTGGGCGAAGTTTCTGATTTATCATCAGAAGCCGTATCCAAAGCGACGTAGCTTCGAAAACGTTCAATAATCTTATCTTTACTGAGTTCAATCATTTTTATATACTCCTAAGATCTGCCGTGCAGATAGTCTAACAACTGTCGCGCAATCCTGCCGTTGCGCCCGGTGTGACTCATTTCCCACTTTACCGCAGCAGCACGCAGATCTTCTTTTGGAATATCCAGCCCTTCGGCTTCAGCTTTATTTTCCAACAAACGGAAATACTGCTCCTGATCCATCGAATCAAAAAATAATTTTATACCGAAACGGTCAGCCAGAGAAATTTTTTCGTTAATACTGTCGCGGCTATGCAGCTCGTTCATATTCTGATCCTGCCACACTTCCTTGATAATATTACGGCGATTGGAAGTAGCATAGAACAACACATTATCAGGTTTTACTTCAAGCCCACCATCTAAAATGGATTTTAACGCTTTGTATTCCACTTCAAATTCTTCAAAAGACAAATCATCTAAAACAACGATAAATTTTTTGCCCCAACGGCTCAATTCCTGCATCACCTTTGGCAATCCGGCAAAGTCATGGCGTTTTACTTCAACCATCCGCAGACCTTTTTCAAAAAATGCATTGCCGAGAGCTTTGATAGATGATGATTTGCCAGTACCACGATCGCCAAAAAGCAATACATTATTAGCAGGCTTTCCTTCTAAAAAAGCTTCCGTATTGCGTATCAATTCTTCTTTCTGATAATCATAACCATACAGCTTATCAAAAGTCATATCAGAATAGTTTTTAGTACCAGACAGGCATTCCAGTTCGCCATTCCAGGCAAAGGCACCGTTGTCCAGCATTGCGCCATAACCATAGTCATTATAATAACTGCATAAAATTTCTACAGCTTGCCGCCCGTTTGCATCACCTTCAACATGCAGTAAAATTTTTTCCAGCTTACTGCGTCCCGGCAAAGGCCTGAACACTGTCGGCGTATAATTCCCCAGCAGTGGATGGTTTTTATAACGATTAAAAACATCATCGACGAACTCGCGCATAATTACAATATCATGCGCTGCAGCTCTTGCCAGTCCTTCACCAATTTTACCGTCATTTTTTTCGGCAACAGCAGAAAACACATTCTGCTCATGCACGATTGCCGACAGCAAATACTCCAAAGGAATAATCCCTGTCAGACCTTTTTCTTCAGCAGCAACCAGCAGCAAACCTTCCAGTTCCGGCGCAAAAAATTCTTTAGGCCTGCGCAGAGCATTTACGATCGGGTCGGATAACAGAGCTCGGTAGATCACCAGGTTACTTAAATTAGCGCAGCAATTCATCTCATTCATCTCCGTCTGTCAAAGATTTTAGAAGGTTCTGAATACTTTTTTTATAAACAGGGTGTATTTTATCTGCAGCAATTTCTGACAGCGGCTGCAGTACAAAAAGTCTGTTTTGCATATCAGGATGCGGCAGTACCAGTTTTTCACTATAATAGATCAGATCATCATACAAAAGTAAATCTAAATCTATATTTCTTTCACCCCAATGCCGTAATCGCACCCGACCCATTTCCAGTTCAGTATCCAAAAGCAGCTTCAGCAACTTTTCTGGTGCTAAATCAGTTTTCACACAAGCAACAGCGTTAATAAATTCAGGTTGATCTGTAACACCATAAGGTTCAGTTTTAAAAAAGCTTGATACAGACCTTATTTGCAGTCCTTTGACCAACAGCATTTTTAAAGCCTGTCTGAGATTAGCTTCCTTATCACCTAAATTACTGCCTAAAGCTATATATGCGATGGACATAAAATTGCCTCCAGCATCCTTATAGCCCGCAGATTTTCCTGTACATCATGCACTCGTACCATTTGAGCTCCTGCATACACAGCCTGACAACTGGCAGCAATCGTACCTTCCAGGCGTTCTTCTGCTGGAATTCCGCCGAGCACACTTCCAATAGTACTTTTGCGTGAAGCAGCAAGCAATACAGGATAGCCTAAACCAGTCAGTGATTTCAGCCCCTGCATCAATTGC
>OIXS01000369.1_pt1 | contig 29090 bp, 27 predicted proteins | sample 1587841 | NCBI WGS metagenome assembly OIXS01 (sample SAMN03283254) | human gut metagenome | biome: human-associated habitat; material: feces | host: Homo sapiens | place: USA | collected 2013
AAAGTCGCCGCGACGGCACATTTTCAGCATATTGTATTCGGCTCTCGTCAGCTTACTGCCCCCGAGCGAAAGGCGGAAAGCGCAAATGCCGCATGAAACAAGTGTTCATGCGGCATTTAACTTTTTTCACGTACTCTTTGATTTAAAGTTGCTTTTAATTTAATTAATTCCCTTTTTTAAATTAGTAAAGATATATTGCGCGGTTCAGCCGACTTTATCGACAGTCTGAAGCGGAAAGGTAACACCTTTCCGCTTCTTTTTATCGGTCGCTTGCGCTTGTAACGTAATACCACTCCACAACATCGCCGTCTTGAAGCGTGTATTTAGACGCGCCTTTCATGGGGTTTTCGCCGTTTACACGGTACATCCACCCGCTTGCGCCGCCGCAATCCTTTTCGTTCAGTCCGCCGATACCTGTTATATAGCTTTTACTTTGGTAACGCAGGGAAACGCCGTTTTTTTCGCACGCCGCCTCCAGCGCGTCAAAGACTGTCTGCCCCTGCTTTAAAGTCAGCCGCGTTTGCCCGATGATATAGCCGCTCTGCGGCACATCGGCACCGTAAGAAAGCGCGTTTTTGCAGCTTACGGAAAAGGTTACGGTGACCGTCTGCTTTTCTTTGGATGTGGTTTCAGTACGCCCCGCCGTTGTTTGCGGCGCCACCTGCGTTGTTGCTTTTGTCGAAGTTTCGCGCCGTGTTTCAGTCTCTGTATTCTTTTCGTCCGGCTCGGTGGTGCTTTCCTGCTCCGTTGCGCCGTTATTTTCCGTTTGCTCCGAAACGCTTTGCGGTTCAGCGGCAGTCTGCTCTCTGCCGGGCTTTCCGCTTACGGCGGATACAATAAAAAGGATGACAAGCACGCAAAGCGCCGCCGCGCAGATCATGATCAACTGTTTCTTTTTCATACCTGTATTTTAGCAGAATAAACGGGATTTGACAATATTTCGTTTTCAGGTTATACTTTTACTGCGCCGAGAGAAAGAGCCGTTTTTCTCACGGGGAACGCGGTGAAAAGCCGCGGCAGCTCACTCTACCGTAAGCGCTACGAAATCCAATAGCCACTGTCTTGATTTACCGCTATTTTGAGGTGTTAATTTAGATGGGAAGGCGGAAAGTAGGTTGATGCGCGAGCCGGGATATCCGTTTGAGGCGTAAAAAAATATGACGGTGAGGTTATAAAATGAAAAAAATTACGGCAGCGCTTTTATGTGTAATGCTTGTTATCAGCACATCGGTAACGGCATTCGGCGCAACAAAAAACGATGTGAAAGAAAAAATAGACACGGCGGTTGCCTTTGCGTTTGACGGCAATTACAGCAAAAACGGCTATACCGTTTCCGACTCCAAGAATCTTTACATTCTTGCGCGCTCCGGTGCGGATATAAGCGGCTTTACGCAAGCGTATTTCTCCTGTGTTGCAGACGCGGCGGCAAACGGCACGCTTACAGACCCCGGCACCATCGGAATGGCGGTATCCATAGCGGAGGCCGCGGGGCTCGATCCGGAAAATATCAACGGTTTAGACCTTGCGGGCGCGCTTGAAGCGGCGGCGCAGAACGCCGTTTCTTCCCCCTACAACTATTTTTATGCCGTTGAAGCCGCAGTCTCTTTAGGGCTTGAAGATACGGTGACGGTACTCTGCGACGCGCTTGCAAACTATTACATACCCGGCACGGGCACGGATTTCTGGAGCGGATACGGTACTTCGCCGGACGATCTTTCCATGTTTATCCTTGCGATGAACACGGCGGGTAAATACAGCGAGCTTACTGCCGACGCATTTGAACTGCTGGAAACGTATTACACCGAAGAGGGCTACACCAATTACGGCGCGAACGTGGATTCCACCGCGCTTGCCCTTGCCGCTTACTGCTCTGACGGCAACGCACAAAAGGCAGACGAGATATACGATATTCTGATTCAGAATTATTATGACAGCGAGACCGGCGGATTTAAAGCCGATTATGACGAGTATTACGCCACGGCGGACGCGGTCTTTGCGCTCAGCTTTTACCTGCCGCTTGCGGACGATCCTGCACCGCAGGAAAGCACGACCGTGGTGAACAACGAAGCAACCGCTTCAACCACGGAGAGCACAACCGCGCAGCAAAACAAAGACGCAGAAAAAGCTTCGCCCAAAACCGGCGTTCAGACCGTGCCCGCAATTTGCGCCGCAGCTTGTGCTTTGATGCTTGGCGCCGTTGCAGTTAAAAAGAAAAATAAATAAGATTTGAATTTAAAAAGCGGGAACCTGCTGACCGGGTTCTCGCTTTTCTTATGGACGGAGGATTGTTGTGATTACCTAAACGCATTTTTACGGCGCGCGGTTATTTCTTTTTCGGCCTTTTGGTGCCCATTGTGGAGCCGAGCAGTATTTTTGAATCGCCGTACTTATTTCTGATCGCGTCCACGGCGGCGTCCACTTTTTTCAGCTTTTCGCTGCCGACGGGATTGGCAGAGCCGAAAAGGCTGATCTGCTCGCCGTCCCCGTCCGTAAGGTCGCTCAGCGAAACACCCAGCAGCCTGAGCGGCTCGCCGCGCCACAATTCGGAAAACAGCTGCTTTACGACTTCATAAATATCAAGCGTAACGTCTGTGGGAGAGTTCAGTTCACGCTGGTGGGATCTGTTTTTGAAAGCGCTGTCCCGGATATTGACGGAAATATTATACGCCTTTTTGCCGCCCGCGCGCATACGTGACGCGGCTGCGTCCGTGAGCGACAGCAGCAGGCTCTGCGCCGTTTTCAGATCCGTTACGTTTTCCTCCACGGTAATGGAGTGGCCGTAGCTTTTGACCTCGCGCGGCGTATCTCTTACCGGCGAATCGTCTATCCCGTTTGCATAATTATGCAGCTGCTCGCCCGCCTTATTTCCTACCAGAGCTTTCAGCGTGCCGGTATCGGCGGCGGCAAGCTGCCCTATTGTTTTTATTCCGATAGCATTCAACTTTGACGCTGTTGCCCTGCCTAAAAACAGCAGATCGCTTACGGGCAGCGGCCACATTTTTTGCTCTATCTCATTTGCAAAAAGCGTATGCACCTTATCCGGCTTTTCAAAATCGCTTGCCGTTTTTGCAAGCAGCTTGTTTGAGCCTATGCCAACGTTTACGGTAAATCCGAGTTCGTTTTTTATGCGGTCTTTTATCTCATGCGCCGCAGCGATAATATCCGGGTAAACGTTTTTCATGCCCGTCATATCCAAAAAGCACTCGTCTATTGAAAATTTCTCAAGGCAGGGCGTGTACCGGGCGCAGATCTCCATAAAGTCGGCGGAGTATTTGGAATAAAGCTTAAAATCCGGCGGCGCCGTCTGAAGCGACGGGCATTTGCGCAGCGCCATGGAAACGGGCTCGCCCGTTTTTATGCCGTATGCCTTTGCCGCCTGCGATTTTGCAAGCACAACGCTTGTGCGTTTATCGGGATCGCCGCAGATAACGGCGGGCACGGTGCGCAGATCGCTCTCTCCCTGCGCCGCGCGGCGCACAGAGGTCCAGGAAAGAAACGCGCTGTTCACGTCTATATGAAATATGATTCTTTCCGTCATTCCCGGCGCCCCCTTCAACATGGTATATCTTAATTATAGCGCCGAATCGGCTTTTTGGCAACGCAAAACCGGTGAAAGACGCGGCGGAAAAATTTTATTGTATATTTTTGCCGACTATGATATTATAATACTGTATTACTATATTACTTAAGGAGAACAGATAATGAAGAACACAGAAAAATCGCTTGAAGCACTGGTTGCGCTGTGCAAAGGCAGGGGCTTCGTTTACCCCGGCTCCGAGATCTACGGCGGCCTTGCCAACACATGGGATTTCGGCCCGCTCGGCGTGGAGCTTAAAAATAATATCAAAAACGCCTGGCGTAAAAAATTTATTCAGGAAAACAAATATAACGTGGGCCTGGATTCCGCCATTCTCATGAACCCGCAGACATGGGTTGCAAGCGGCCATCTGGGCGGTTTTTCGGACCCGCTTATGGACTGCTGCGAATGTAAAACGCGCCACAGGGCGGACGATCTGATTGAAAATTTTGACGGCACCAACGTTGCCGGCTGGAGCAACGAGGAGATGAGCGCCTATATCAAGGAGCACAACATTCCATGCCCCAACTGCGGCGCGCACAATTTTACGGATATACGCCAGTTCAACCTGATGTTCAAAACGTTTCAGGGCGTAACGGAGGACACGAAGGACGAGATCTACCTCCGCCCCGAAACGGCGCAGGGCATATTCGTAAACTTTGCAAATATTCAGAGAACGACCAGAAAAAAGGTGCCCTTCGGCGTTGCGCAGGTGGGCAAATCCTTCAGAAATGAGATCACGCCCGGCAAATTCATTTTCCGAGTAAGGGAATTTGAGCAGATGGAGCTTGAATTCTTCTGCAAGCCCGGCACAGACCTTGAATGGTTTGATTACTGGCGCTCCTACTGCCGCGATTTCCTGTATTCGCTCAACATCAGCAAGGAAAACCTGCGCCTGAGGGATCATGAGAAAGAGGAGCTTTCGTTCTATTCAAAAGCCACTACGGACTTTGAATACCTGTTCCCGTTCGGCTGGGGCGAGCTTTGGGGCATAGCGGACAGAACCGATTACGACCTGACCCAGCACATCAAAACGAGCGGAAAAAACCTTGAGTATTTTGACCAGGAAGCAAACGAAAAATACGTGCCCTACGTTATTGAGCCGTCACTCGGCGTAGAAAGGCTGTTCCTTGCCGTTATAACGGAGGCGTATGACGAAGAGATCGTGGACGAGGCGAAGAACGACAAGCGCGTAGTCATGCGCTTTCACCCGGCGCTTGCGCCGTTCAAGTGCGCCGTTCTGCCGCTTTCCAAAAAGCTCAGCGAGCAGGCGGGCGCGGTATTTGACGCCCTTTCCAAAAAATTCAGCGTGGATTATGACGACGCAGGCTCCATCGGCAAGCGCTACCGCAGGCAGGACGAGATCGGCACGCCGCTTTGCGTTACCTATGACTTTGATTCCGAAGAGGACGGCTGCGTGACCGTTCGTGACAGAGATACAATGCAGCAGGTAAGGATACCCGTTGCCGAGCTTGAAAAATATATTGAAGAAAAGATACAGTTTTGACTCCCTTTTTACGGGCGGGCGGCGGCTTTAAATGCCGCTGCCAAAAGAAAGTTGACGTGATTTTATGTGGTTAGACAGAAAACTTATCAAAAGCCAGGCAAGAAACGTTATTGACGGCAAGTGCCTGCGTCTTTTCGGCGTGATACTGTCCTCTGCGATCCTGTTTATTATGCTGTTTGCGCTCCTTTACGGCGCATTTTTCGGCACTGTTTTTATTGCATTTCCAACCGAAGACGGCAGCGGCTACGTGAATAATTACGAGGAGTATTTTAACGAGAATTTCGGCGCCGACAGCTCTGACGCGGAGGACGACTTCAACAGCTTTGACGGCTCCGGCAGCACAAGCGCCGAGGACGACTTCAACAGCTTTGACGGCTCCGGCGGTTCGGAGGATACCACGCTTTCTCCCGAGGAGAATTTTAACAGCTTCAACGGCACCGGGCATATCACCCTTGCTATGGATCCTGTGCTGGCAGGCTCAATCATAATCCTTGTGCTCTGCTGGTTCGTGATCATTGCGGAATATCTGCTTATCCCGCTGCCCGTTTCGCTCAGGTATTATTTTGTTGAGCTGGTAAACGGAAAATACAGCGGCTGCCGTGCAGGAGCGCGCAGCGTTTACCGCAACGCATTCAAGGTAAAATACGGCAAAAAGTTAGGCTGCGCCCTGCTGGTAAATATCATTACGGGGCTGCTTTCCTACCTGCTTTACATACCCGCGTTCATCTTTGCTTACAGCTCCTATTTTACTTTTGAGATCCTTTGCGAATACCCGGAGCTTTCCCCGGTAGACGCGATTAAGCTGAGCAGAAAAATGGTGCGCGGCAACAGAACGGAGCTTTTTGTGCTTGACCTCAGCTTTATTCCTTGGATGCTGCTTTGCGCATTTGTATTTCCCTGCATATATGTTCTGCCCTATATGATGACGACCCGCGCGCTCTACTATGAAAACTTCAAAAGAAGAGCGCTTGCGCTGGGCAGGATCACGCAGGACGATTTCCTTTCCGAAAAGCAGAAGATGGAAAAGATGATGAACGGCGGCTACGGCGGTTATTACGGTCCGCAGCCGGGCGCGTACACGCAGCCTGCCCAATGGCCGGTCAATCAACAGCAATATCAGCCCGGCGGGGCACAGCAGGCACCGAATTACCCGCCGCAGGGCGGAGCTTCTGGACAGCAGGCGCATTGCACCGCGTATCAGCCGCAGCAGGCGCCGAATTACCCGCCGCAGGGGCAGTATCATCAGCAGCCGCAGGGCGCGCCGTACCCACCGCCGCCGCAGGGCTATATGAATGCCGTGCCCTATGAAACGGTAATGAAAACCGTTTTCTTTGAGCCGGTTATTGTAAGCGAGCCGCCCGCACCCGTGCAGGCACCGCCCGTGCAGAACACGGCGCAGGATCCTCAGCCACAACAGGCACCGCCCGTGCAGTTTACCGAAGCAGAGCCGCAGGAGCCGGTTGAGCCGGAATTTACGGAACCGCAGGAGCCGGAAAGCGAAATGACCGAGCCTGTTGCGCCGGTTGACCCGCAGGAGCCTGCCGAATCCGCAGAACCTGCAGAAACGCAGACGGAGGAACCCGGGACCGCCCAAAATGACGAACCCGAAACAGACGGGCAGTAACAAATTCCAAACAACTGTTGACAAATCCTGCAACACGGCATATAATACAGATACAAAATATTTTCAGGGCGGGGTGAAATTCCCCACCGGCAGTAAAGTCTGCGAACCGCGAAAGCGGCCGAATCGGTGAGATTCCGATACCGACGGTTAAAGTCCGGATGAGAGAAAATGTTTCGTCATATATAACTCATATTATATAATGCACAACATTGCGCCCCGGTATATCCATATCGGGGCTTCTCTTTTGCCCGAATGCAAAAAGGAGAATGCAATATGAAAACAGCAACCAAAACCGTAACAAGAAAGATAGCCATTTCCGCCATGCTGGCGGCGGTAGGCGTGATCCTGCAGCTTTTTGAGATCCCGCTGCCGTTTATCCCAAGCTTTATCAAGCTTGATTTTTCAGATCTGCCCGGCTTTATAGGCGCAATCGTATGCGGCCCGTGGGCGGGCGTGCTGATCACGCTGATCCGAAACGTTATCCATATCTTTACAGGCTCCAGCGCGGGGATCGGCGAGCTTTCCAACTTCCTGCTGAGTTCGTCATTCGTGCTTTCCGCCGGGCTGATCTATAAAAAAATGCCGAATATCAAGGGCGTGCTTATAGGCGGCGTATGCGGCGCCGTTATCATGGGCATCGTTTCTTTCCCGGTAAACAATTTCATCATCTATCCGCTTTATTATTCCGTTATGGGGCTGCCGCAGGAGGCGATTTTGGAGATGTATCAGCTCATACGCCCCTCCACAGGCTCCATAGCCGAAGCGCTGGTCGTATTCAACGTGCCGTTTACGATCGCAAAAGGGCTGATCTCCGTCATACTTTTCTCCGTGGTCTATAAACCGCTTGAAAAGCTGATCAAAAAAATGTAGAAAAAACGCCGTTTTACAACCCCTCAGTCAACTATGTTGACAGCTCCCCTTACACAGGGGAGCCGGTTAAAGCGACAGCGTTATTGCTACAAGTAAGCCTCCCTCGTGCAGAGGGAGGTGGCATTGCGTAAGCAATGACGGAGGGATTGTTGCAGGTACGCCGTTTTCGTCAACACGTTTATAAAATAATTCAAAAAATTATTTACATTAAGAATTGCTATTTTTTTAACATTGCAGTATAATATGACTGTATGGGTTTCAGACGAAATTCAAATAAAATACAGGAGATAATAAATATGCCACTTGTAACAACAAAAGAAATGTTTAAAAAAGCATACGAGGGCGGCTACGCGATAGGCGCTTTCAATGTAAACAATATGGAGATCGTGCAGGGTATCACACGCGCGGCGAAAAAGCTGAACGCGCCCGTTATTCTGCAGTGCTCCGCCGGCGCGCGCAAGTATGCTTCCCATGACTATCTTGTTGCCATGGTAAAAGCCGCTGCGGAGGAAACCGGTCTTCCGATCGCGCTTCATCTTGACCACGGCCCGGATTTTGAAACCTGCAAGGACTGTATTGACGGCGGTTTCACCTCCGTTATGATAGACGGCTCTTCCCTGCCTTATGAAGAGAATGTTGCCCTTACCAAAAAGGTTGTTGAATATGCGCACGCGCACGGCGTTGTTGTTGAGGGCGAACTCGGCACGCTTGCCGGCGTTGAGGACGATGTGCAGGTAGACGCGGAAGACGCTTCCTACACCAAACCCTCAGAGGTTTATGATTTCGTTACAAGAACGGGCGTTGATTCGCTTGCGATCGCGATCGGCACCAGCCACGGCGCCTATAAATTCAAGCCCGGCCAAAAGCCCCAGCTCAGATTCGATATTCTGAAAGAAGTAGGCGAAAAGCTGCCCGGCTTCCCGATCGTTCTGCACGGCGCTTCCTCCGTTAATCAGGAGCATATCAAGATGATCAACCAGTACGGCGGCGAGATGCCGGACGCGATCGGCATTCCGGAGGATATGCTCAGAGAGGCTGCTTCCATGGCGGTCTGCAAGATCAATGTGGATTCCGATATCAGAATCGCCATGACGGCTGCGATCAGAAAGCATTTTGCAGAGAATCCCACGCACTTTGACCCGCGCCAGTACCTCACCCCCGCAAGAGATCTGATTGAAGAGGTCGTTGCCCACAAGATTGAGGTTGTTTTCGGTTCAAACGGCAAGGCATAAATCCAAACTGCATTTTACAAAATCAAAACACATACGAAGCCGCCGCATAAGTTTGTGCTTATGCGGCGGTTTTTTATGCGCGGCCATACTGCCTTTTTCATGCTGCGCCGCCCTTTTCCTGATCCGCATTAAAAAACAAATTAGATTCATGCATGATTTTTGTATATTTTTAGAAAATTTTTAAAAATTTTCTTTTTTGTTTTTTTGCGGCACTGCGTGAATTAACAGATTTTTTTATCCATAGTTGCTTTGCTTTTGCAAAAAATAAGAATGCGCCCAAAGCGCAAAATTTTTTGTGAGGAGATCAATATTATGAAAAAGAAAACACAAAACATCATGAAAGGCCTTGGCGTTGCAATGGCAGTCGGTTCCGTAATTGCAGGCGCAACGGCAAGCATGGGTTCAAACAGCAAAAAAACGAAAAAAACGATGCAGAAAGCCGTTAATTCCGTTTCGCATTTCGTGGACACCGTTTCAGGCATGATGTAACAAAAAAAGCGGCGGTAAACATTCGGCGCCGGTTTCACAACCCCTCAGGCAGCATAGCTGCCAGCTCCCCTTACACAGGGGAGCCTGTACTTAAACAACAGCATTGTTGCTACACGGTATGTGGAGCCTTGGTCATGAAAAAACGGCGGAAATTACATTCCGCCGCTGTGTTTTTACATATGATCATGAAAGGGTAAATTTTGTTTTTGTGATCTGCTGATCCGTGATCTTGCCAATCTCCGCGGCAAAATCGAATCCGAAAGCAACGCCGCTGTCAAAAAGATCCAGCATCGGCAGCAGCACGAACAGCCGCTCTCTGATATGCGGGTGCGGCACGATCAGATTTGGGGTTTTGATGATCTTTTCCTCTGCTAAAAGCAGGTCTATATCTATAATCCTGGGGCCGTTTTTAAAATTGCGCACTCTGCCCAATCCGCTCTCTATGCCAAGGCAGACGCCAAGCATCTCATGCGGCTCAAGCGCGCTTTCGCAAAGCACGGCGCAGTTATAGAAATCCTGCTGGCGGGCGTATCCCACGGGGGAAGTTTCATAGACCGCGGATAGCCTTTGCACCGCCGTCTGCGGAATATGATTCAGCGCATCAACGGCGTTTTTTAAATTTTCAATACGCTCGCCCATATTTGTGCCGAGCCCCAAAACATATTTCATAATCTAATCCCTGTTTCTTGTGATCTGCACCGCCATATAATCAAAATCCGCATTTACGGGCGCCTGCGGCTTTTTAAGCGTTAGATCAACGGCAAACACAGCCGGATATTCCTCCAATATGGCTTTTGCCGTAACATCCGCGCATTTTTCTATAAGATCATATTTTTGCGCAGTAAAAACACGGCGCACCGTTTTCACGACCTTTGCATAGGAAACCGTGTCGTTCACATCATCGCTGCTGCACGCCCTGTTCATATTGACGCTCAGCTCAATATCCAAAATAAAATCCTGCCCCTGCTCCTTTTCCTCGGGATTTACCCCATGGTGCGCAAAAAGGCGCAGCCCTTTTATGATGATTTTATCCATAATTTAAAAATTAATTCTTGTCTGTAACCACTACGGCTGTGCCCGTGGCGGAAACCATAAGCATATTGCCCTGCCCAAGTACCTCATAGTCTATATCCACGCCGACAACGGCATTTGCGCCCATCTGCTGCGCGCGCATCTCCATCTCTTTCACGGCTTCGTTTCTTGCCTTGATAAGCTCGTCTTCATATCCCTCACTTCTGCCGCCTACGATATTTCTGATCGACGCGCCGAAATCCTTAAGGAAATTGACGCCGGCAACCACTTCGCCGGTAACGATTCCCTTATATTCAACGATCTTTCCGTTTTCAAGGCTTTGTGTGGTAACGCTGATCATAATACATTCTCCTTAATTCATTTTATTTACATGGCTTTTTAAGGCGTCCGCCGTTAAAATGCCCTGTTTTTCGTTTATAACATCATGCAGCCTGATTATATTTGCGCCGGCAAAAACAGCCGCCGTATCGGCCGCTATATTGCCGTAAACACGCTTTTCCGGGTCCGGCTGACCGCTTGCAAGCCCAATCACCCTTTTGCGGCTCGTACCCAGCAGAAACGGATAATCCGGCAATCTGTATTCCTTTATATTTGCCAAAAGCGCCAGATCCTGCTCCCGCGTTTTTGAGAAACCTATGCCGGGATCAAAACAGATGCTTTCTTTTTTTACGCCCATTTCCTGCGCGCGCCTTGCGCTTGTGTTAAAAAATTCCGCCGCCTCCCGCTGCGCGCCCTCTGCGTTAAAAGTGATCACCCAGCCGCAGCCCGTGCTCTTGACCACATGCGCCATCGTTCTTCTGATCACGCCGGAAACATCGTTTATGATATCTGCGCCGTATTCGGCTGCCATCTGCGCCACAAAAGGATAGAATGTATCTACAGAGAGCGGAATGCTGATTTTACCTTTTAAGCCGCTTAAGACCGGCTCCAGCCTTTTCCATTCCTCTTTATCGCTGATCGGCGTATGACCCGGTCGGGTGGACTGCGCGCCGATATCTATAATATCCGCGCCGTTTTCCTGCGCTTCAAGCGCGCTTTTGACCGCCTGCTCCGGCGCAAAATTTTTGCCGCCGTCCGAAAAAGAATCCGGCGTTACGTTTATGATCGCCATAATGAGCGTTTTTTTTGAGCAATCTATCTTTTTATCCCTGCACTGCCAGATCATCATAACACCTTATTTATCAAGCAGGGCAAGCGCTTCCGCCCTTGTGCGCGCGTCAGACCTTATCACGCCGCGCAGTGCAGAGGTCTGCGTAATGCTGCCGGAGGCCTTTGCGCCTCTGATGGACATGCACATATGCTCTGCCTCCATAATGACGGCAACGCCCCTTGCGTTCATTTTTTTATAAAGAAAATCCGCAATATCATGCGTAAGCCTTTCCTGCACCTGCGGCCGTTTTGCAAAATTATCAACGATCCTTGCTATTTTGGAAAGGCCGATGATCTTGTTTTCGCTCGGGATATACGCAATATGCGCTTTCCCTACAAACGGCAGCAGATGATGCTCGCACATGGAGGCAAACGGAATATCGCGCACAATCACCATTTCATCGTTTGATTTTTCATCAAAAAATTTAAGATGCTGCTCCGGATCCTGAGAAAGACCGCAAAACATCTCCTCATACATATTTGCAACACGCCGCGGCGTTTCAAGCAGACCCGGTCTGTTCGGATCCTCGCCCACCGCCTCAAGGATATCCCTTACGGCGTTTTCAATTTTTTTCTTATCCATTTTCTTCTCTTTTCGCTTTATTTTGAAAAATAGCCCAGCACATCGGTAACACTTTCAGAAATCACGTTCGCGCCGTCATAAACAACCGGCACACTGTAAACGTTGACCCCCGTTGTATCGCTTGAAAGCACTGCCAGATTATCCTGCTGCGCAGTAAAATCGCGAACGGTTATATTTGTGGAAGTATATTCGATAATCCTGCTGAAAGCCCTTTCCCTTTTTTCATAGTTCTGTGCATTTATATGCTGTGATACCGCAGAAAGAACAATATCGTTCACGGCGGAATAATTATTTTCCTGAGAAACGTAATAACGCATGAGCTTGACGGCCGTATCGCCGTCAATACTTTGATTGCCCTCGCTGACTCTTATGTTGTAGCCGTAGCGGGAGGTGTCTTTATATCTTACGTCGCTCAACACGGTATAATTCACACTGCCGAGGTAATCAAAAAAACTTTCATAATCCGTATAATTGAAATCGGCATAATAATCTATCTCAATCCCGAAAAGATGAGAAAGACTGTTTGAAACGCCCGCAGCGCCCATTGAGATATAAGTATCCGCCAGTGAAACGCCGTTTTCCGCCGTTTCGGGATCAAGCGTGCACGCTTTATAGGAAACCGTATCCATATCCACCTGCAAGAGCGTACATACATAAAGCTCCTGCGTGTTTTCATTGCTCATCAGCAGCAGATAATTTGTTTTGCCCTGCACCTCGGGAAGCTGCTCCATGATCTCATTATTTTCATCTATAAGATCCTCCGGCGTGATAAATGCTTTAAAGGAAAAATCATACCTTACGCCGAAAATAATAAGAAAAACAGCGGTAAAAACAACGATAAATGCAAGCGCGGCAAGCAAGATCTTTTGCTCCAGATCCGATTTTACGCGGGAAGTGGAAACATATATATCGCCGCGGTGTTTAAAGATCCTCATTTTTACCCTCCTTTTCTTCAAATCAGTTATATTATACATTAAGTAAATATATAAAACAAGTTTAAATCATGAATAAATATCGCCGTAAAGCGATTTTTTCTTTTGCTCAAAAGAAAGATATATAGTAGTCTATATATTTAAATATTATATTATTATAGATATATAATAATTTTAAGTATTGTATATTATTAAATAAAGTGTTATAATAATCTATATTTGAGTTTTCAACATTTCTTTAAATATATATTGAACTACCGAGGAGAAGCTGATGAACACCTATAACGATATTTGGCAGGAGATATTGGAGACCGTCCGCCCACACGTTTCGCAGACGGGCTTTTCCGCATGGCTCAGCGGTGAAAAAAACGGCTATCTTAATTTTACGGAATTTGAAAACAACACCGCCTATCTGCACTGCCCGAACGATATGAAGATCAACATTATAAAAAGCCAGTACATAGAGCTTCTGAAAAAAGCTTTTGAGCAGGTTATGGGCTTTCCGGTTGAAGTGGAGCTTGTGCTGGACACGCCCTCCCCGCTTGACGCAGCCGCAGAAGGGGCGGAGGAAAAAGACGCGCAGGAAGACAAATTCCCCGTTTCGGAAGAAAAACAGGATCAGTTTACGTTTGAAACTTTTGTTGAAGGCCCTTCAAACAAATTTGCATACAGGGCGGCGCTTGCCGTTGCAAAAGACCCGGGCGGCCATTTAAGGCAGGATCATTCTTATGGCAATTACAATCCGCTTTTCATATACGGCAAATCCGGGCTTGGAAAAACGCACATCTTAAACGCCATCTGCTGCGAGATAAGAAAAAATTTTCCCGATATGCATATTGTTTATCTGCGTTCCGAAGATTTTTTAAACGAATTCATGAACGCGCTGGACAGAAAAGTGATGGACGATTTCCGCCTGAAATTCCGCAATATAGACGTGCTTCTTATAGACGATATTCAGTTTATTGCCGGCAAGATACAGACGGAGGAGGAATTTTTCCACACCTTTAATTCCCTGATTGAAAACGGCAAGCAGATCGTTCTGACCTCGGACAGGCCTCCGAAAGAGATACAGAGCCTTACGGAAAGGCTTGTTACAAGATTTGAAATGGGTATTCTTGCGGATATCCAAAGCCCGGAATATGAAACGCGCTGCCTGATCATTAAAAACAAGGCCATGCTTTTGGGTCTCAATCTTTCAAACGATGTTGTGGAATACATAGCGGGCAAGATAAAAACGAATATCCGCCAGCTGGAGGGCACCGTTAAAAGACTCTGTGCACTGAAAGAGCTGACGAACCGCGAACCCACCGTGGCGCTTGCGCAAAAGGTAATAAAAGACGTAATTGACGACGATATTCCCCCGATACCGATAACCGTTGAAAAGATCATTGAAGAGGTTTCGAGAATGCAGGGCGTGCCGCCTGAGGAGATCAAATCCACCCGCCAAAAGGCAAATATATCCCTTGCGCGCAAAATGTGCATGTATATCATGCGCGAAGTTACCACCCTTACGCTTGAGCAGATAGGAGAAGAATTCGGCAAAAATTATTCTACCGTTATATACAGTATCAAAGAGATACAGAAAAAAATGGAAGAAGATTCCAAGATAGAAAGAAAAATCAACGATATCATAAATAACGTAAAAACGGCGTCTTAATTTTCAACAAGTTTTTCATTTTTTAACAAAGAATTTTTTAACACCGCTGTTGAAAATAAAAAACTTCAACAACGGCAACATTTTTTCAATATTTTTTGAACAGCGGAAATTTTGATTTTTTTCGCTTTAAAAAGGGAATTTTTAACTTTTTAAACATTTTAACATTCCCTACTTCTACTACTCAAATCATCTTTATGTAAATAAAGAGATTTTGATTTTTTTCTCAAATTTTCAATACAGGCATACCAATGCAACAAAAGGCTGTTGAAAAACGATTTTACAGGAACGGAGGTAAAATATGAAATTTTCCTGCAACACAAAAAGCTTTAACGATGCGTGCAACAACGTTATGCGGGCTGTAAGCACAAAGGTAACGATCCCAACGATAGAGGGTATCCTTGTTGAATGCGGCTCCGACACCCTGAGTCTTACGGGCTATGATTTTGAATTCGGCATTAATACGATCATGCAGGCAACGGTAAACGAGCCGGGCGCTATTGTAATCAACGCAAAAGTGCTGTGCGATATTATAAGAAAGGCCTCCAGCGAGACTGTGACCGTTGAGACGAACGGCACCTCCGTTTCCATTATTGCAGGCGCCGCGCAGTATAATATTATGGGTATAGAGGCAGACGAGTATCCCGAGCTTCCCAGCGTATCCGGCGGCGTTCCGCTTTTCATAAACCAGCATATCCTGCAAAATATGGTTATGCAGACGCTTTTTGCGGTGGCGGATAATGAAAATTCAAAGCAGGTGCATACCGGCCTTAAATTTGAAATGGGACTCAATCAGCTGCGGCTTGTAGGCGTAGACGGATACAGGCTTGCCATAAGAACGGAAACGATAAAATATGACGGCGAGGATATCAGCTTTATCGTGCCCAAAAAAACGATAAGAGAGCTTATCAAGATCATCGGCGCGGATAACGATAAGGATATCCAGATCAGCGTTGGCAAGCGCCATATTATTTTTGAAGTTGAAAATTACAGCATCATAAGCAGACTTCTTGAAGGCGATTTTCTTGATTATGAGGCGGCGCTGCCGAAATCCTCTACTACGACCGTGCTGATCAATACGAACGACGCGATAGACTGTATAGAAAGAACGATACCGGTTATTGAAAACAACGCCAAAAACCCGATCAGATGCCTGTTTGACAATGATGAGATGCGCGTTTCCACGGTTTCCTCTCTCGGCAGAGTTGTGGATTATACGCATGCGAATATCAGCGGCGCAAGGGTGGAGATCGGTTTTAATTCCAAATATCTGCTTGACGCGCTTTCCGCGGCGGATACGGACCAGGTAAAAATAGAACTCGGCGGGCCGGTAAGCCCTGTCAAGGTACTTCCAGTTCATGACGAGCATTTTCTTTTCCTCGTTCTGCCGATGCGTTTAAAGGGCGCGGATAATCAGTAACGTATGTATTAACAGAAAATATGAAAAAGATAAAAGCAAAAATAGCCGAAAGGCAAAAAGAAAAAATAGAGATAGCAACGCCGTTTATAAAGCTGGACAGCTTTCTTAAATTTGCCGGCGCGGCGGAAACGGGCGCGTTTGCAAAGCAGCTTGTACAGGACGGGCGCGTTAAAGTAAACGGCGAGATCTGCACCGCGCGCGGAAAAAAGCTGAAGGCGGGAGACGTTGTTTCCTTTTTAAAAACGGATTATGAGATCATAAATGAAGATTAAGACTCTAAAGGCTGAAAATTTTAGAAATCTGAAAGATATCTATACCGAATTTGAAGACGTAAATATTATTTACGGCAAAAATGCGCAGGGCAAAACGAATCTGCTTGAGGCAATCTATCTTTTTACCGGGGCGCGTTCTTTCAGAGGGGCGCGGGATTCAGAGCTGGTCTCTTTCGGTAAAGAAAAAGCGTCTCTTGAAATAGAATTTGAGGGAAACGGCAGGATCCAGAGCGCAGGTATAGAGATAGATTCAAAAAGACATGCAAAGCTGAACGGCATTGCCAAAAAATCGGCGGCGGCGCTGGGAGATGAGATAAAGGCAGTTATCTTTTCACCTTCTCATTTAATGCTTGTAAAAGGAGGCCCGGCGGAAAGACGGCGGTTTGTTGACGACGCTTTGTGCCAGATCAAAAGCAATTATGCTTCCGTTTTAAAGTCATACAGCCGTTCGCTGATGCAAAGAAATATCGTTTTAAAGGATATTTCAATCAGCGCCGATCTGCGCAGCATGCTTTATGTGTGGGACGCTTCCCTTGCAAAAGAGGGCGCAAAGATCATTTTTCAGCGCCAAAAATATTTGGAGGCATTAACGCCGTATATAAAAGAAATATTCAGCGGTATCTCCGGCGGCAGTGAAGATATTGAATTAAAGCTTGCCGGTGATTTTGAATATGCAGGGCCGGAACAGACAGAGATAGAAAAAAAATTAAGGCAGACGCTTGGTGAAAATCAGAATGCGGATATTCTGAATAAGATCACAAAAACAGGCCCGCACAGAGACGATATAGAGATACTGATAAACGGCAGATCCGCAAGGCTTTACGGCAGCCAGGGGCAGCAGAGGAGCTGTGTGCTTGCACTGAAGCTGGCGGAGGCAAGCCTTTTATATGAAAAAACGGGGATAAAGCCAGCCGCACTGCTGGATGATGTTATGAGCGAGCTGGATGAGATAAGGCAGGATTATATATTGAACCATCTTAAAGACTGGCAGGTGTTCATAACCTGTTGTGACGCCGAAAGCGTGCTGCGTCTTAAAGAGGGAAAGACCATCAAAATAGAAAACGGCGCAATTTCGGAGGCATGAAATGTATATTAACATCGGCGAGGAATTTGTGCTGCAAACACAGGATATAACGGGAATTTTTGATATGGATAAAACCACCGTTAATAAAGCCACGCGCGATTTTCTTGCAAAGGCGCAAAAGGAAAACAGAGTGGTTTTAACAAGCTATGATCTGCCGAAAAGCTTTATCATTGCAAAGGACAAAATTTATATCAGCCCGCTGAATACAAGTACGCTTTTGAAGCGGGCAGGTTGGGAGAAATAAGAATGAGCGAAGAAAATAAGATTGTTCTGGAAGAAGAGGACATGGATACTTCCGTAAACGAAGAATATTCCGCAAAGGATATTCAGGTATTGGAGGGGCTTGAAGCGGTGCGCAAAAGGCCGGGTATGTATATCGGCTCTACCGGTCCGCGCGGGCTTCACCATCTTGTTTACGAGATTGTGGACAACTCTATAGATGAAGCGCTTGCCGGCGTCTGCACCCATATTGAAGTGGAGATACTGCCGGATAATATCATCGGCGTGCGTGATAACGGCCGCGGCATACCCACCGGCATAAATGAGAAAACAGGGCTGCCGGCAGTTACCGTTGTATTAACGGTGCTGCACGCCGGCGGTAAATTCGGCGGCAGCGGATATAAGGTATCCGGCGGTCTGCACGGCGTAGGTTCCTCTGTAGTAAACGCGCTTTCGGAGTGGCTGGAAGTGGAAGTAACGCAGAACGGGCATATCTATTCCCAGCGTTTTGAGAGGGGCAATCCCGTAAACGATCTGCATATAACAGGCGATTCGGACGGCCACGGAACGTATATAAAATTCAAGCCGGACGGCGAGATCTTTACCGAAACGCTTGTGTATGATTTTGAAGTGCTTTCCAGAAGACTGCGCGAACAGGCGTTTTTAAATGCCGGCCTTTCCATAACGCTGACCGATCTCAGAGAGAGCGACCCGGAAGAACAAAGGCAGGAAGTGTATTGCTACGAGGGCGGCATCAAATCCTTTGTGGAATACATAAATACGAGCAGAGGTCTGAACCCCGTTCAGAATGAGGTGATCCACCTTTCCACCACAAAGGGAGACAGGAGCGCTGAAGTTGCGCTCTGCTATACGGATTCATACAATGAGATTCTGCTTTCCTTTGCCAATAATATCAATACCATAGACGGCGGTACCCACGAAACGGGATTCAAAACCGCGCTGACCCGCGTATTTAACGACTACGGCAAAAAATTTAATATCCTGAAAGACAGCGATAAAAAACTTTCCGGCGACGATGTGCGCGAGGGTCTTACGGCAATCGTCAGCGTAAAGCTTACGGAAGCGCAGTTTGAGGGGCAGACCAAAGGAAAACTCGGCAACACGGATATAACCGGGCTGGTTTCCTCTATGGTCTATGAAAAGCTGATGACCTATTTTGAGGAGAACCCGCAGACTGCAAAAACGATACTCAATAAAGCGCTTGACGCTTCCCGCGCAAGGGAGGCGGCAAGAAAAGCAAGGGATAACGCAAGAAGCAAGACCGGACTTGAAAATACAAGGCTGCCCGGCAAGCTTGCGGACTGCTCTTCCAACGAGCCGGAGCTTTGCGAGCTTTATATCGTTGAGGGTGATTCCGCGGGCGGTTCCGCCAAGGACGGCAGAGACCGTGTGCATCAGGCGATTCTTCCTCTATGGGGCAAGATGCTCAATGTGGAAAAGGCAAGGCTTGATAAAGTATACGGCAATGAAAAGCTGATGCCCATCGTTATGGCGCTCGGCACCGGAATCGGCGATGATTTTGATATTTCCAAGCTGCGTTACCATAAGATCGTGATCATGGCGGACGCCGATGTGGACGGCGCGCATATCAGAACGCTGCTTTTGACCTTCTTTTTCAGATATATGAAGCCGCTTGTTGAGGGCGGGTACGTTTACCTTGCCCAGCCGCCTCTTTTCAAGGTTACAAAGGGCAAAAAGAATGCCTATGCTTTTTCCGACGAGGAAAGGGACAGCCTGATTGAGGAAATGGGCGGCCAGTGCGATGTGCAGCGTTACAAAGGTCTTGGTGAGATGGATCCCGAACAGCTTTGGGAAACGACGATGGATCCGGAATTCAGAACGATGCTGCGCGTTACCGTTGAGGACGCACAGCAGGCGGACGAGACATTCAGTATCCTGATGGGCGACAATGTGGAGCCCCGCCGCGATTTCATAGAAAAAAACGCAAAATATGTTCAAAATCTGGATGTATAAAAAACGGTGCTGAACTTTTAAATATAACGATTTTTATCACAATCCCTCCGGATTGGCTACGCCAACCCACCGGCTGCGCAACCCTTTTGTCGCTGCGCGACATTTCCCCCGGTAGGGGAATCTTCTTTACACAAGGGAGGCGAAGTTGTAGCCATAGTGCTGTTGTTTAAATCGGCTCCCCTGTGTAAGGGGAGCTGTCAACAGAGTTGACTGAGGGGTTGTAATCATAAAACAAATACGTATTTTCGGAGGTTAAAATGGCAGACGATATAGTGCGTTATGACAACCAAAAGATCTTAGATGTTGAAATAAACAAGGAAGTGCGCAAGGCTTTTCTTGATTATTCCATGAGCGTTATCGTTCAGCGTGCGCTGCCCGATGTAAGGGACGGCTTAAAACCCGTGCACAGGCGTATTCTTTACACGATGTTTGAGAATAACCTTTACCCGGACAGGCCTTACAGAAAGTGCGCGGATACCGTCGGTTCCGTTCTGGGCCGCTATCATCCGCACGGCGACGCATCAGTTTATGACGCTATGGTAAGGCTTGCGCAAAGCTTTTCCATGAGATATATGCTTGTTGACGGCCACGGCAACTTCGGTACGGTTGACGGCGACCCGCCGGCGGCATACAGGTATACGGAATCCCGCATGAGCAAGATCAGTATGCGCATGCTGCAGGATATTGACAAGGATACCGTTGATTTTCAGCCGAACTATGACGACCGTTTAAAGGAACCCACCGTTTTACCCACAAGATTTCCAAATCTGCTTGTAAACGGCACATCGGGTATCGCCGTAGGTATGGCAACGAACATTCCGCCGCACAACATGAAAGAAGTGGTGGACGGCGTAAATTATCTGATAGATCACCCGGACTGCGACACGGCGGAGCTGATGCAGTTTATAAAAGGCCCCGATTTTCCCACGGCGGGAATCATCATGGGCACCAAAGGTATAAAGGAAGCCTATTCCACCGGCAGGGGCAAGATCTATATCCGCGCGCGTGCAGAGATCGTTGAGGACAAGGCGGATCATTACAAGATCATCATCACCGAGCTTCCCTATCAGGTAAAAAAAGCGGAGCTGATCACAAAGATCGCAGAGCTTGCAAAAGAAAAACGCCTGGAAGGCATCTCCGGCATCAAAGACCTTACAAACAGAAAGGGCATGCACGTTGAGATCAGCTTAAAAAGAGACGCAAACGCGCAGGTCGTGCTCAACAATCTTTATAAAATGACGCAGATGCAGATCACTTTCGGTGTGATCATGCTTGCGCTTGTTGACGGCGTTCCGAGAATTCTGACCTTAAAGCAGATGCTTCAGAACTATATAAAGTTCAGGGAAGAAGTCATCACCCGCCGCGTTACCTACGATCTTAAAAAGGCGCAGGCAAGGGCGCATATTTTAGAGGGCCTGAAAAAAGCCATAGATATTGTGGATGATATCATTGCCACGATCCGTTCCTGCAAGGGCGGCAAGGCAGAGGCAAAGCAGGCAATCATGGAAAAGTTTGAGTTTGACGATCCGCAGGCGACCGCGATAGTCAATTTCCAGCTTGGACAGCTTGCCGGGCTGGAGATAGAAAAGATCGTGAACGAACTTGAAGAACTTGAAAACAGGATAGCCGATTACACGGATATTCTTCAGCACGAGGAAAGAGTTTTCAACATCATCAAAGAGGAATCCGCAGAGATCGTGGATAAATTCGGAGACGACAGAAAAACGGAGATCAGCGCCGTTATCGGCTCTGTTGACGATGAGGATCTTATCCCCGTGGAAGAGAGCATTCTTACCCTTACGAATATGGGTTATATGAAGCGCATGACGGTGGATACCTACAGGGCGCAGAACAGGGGCGGCAGAGGCATCATGGGCATGAGCCGCCGCGAAGAGGACGTTGCCAAAACGATGTTCACCTGCTCTTCGCACGATGTTGTGTTCCTTTTCACCAACACGGGCAAGGTATTCCGCAAAAAGGCGTATGAGATACCCGCTTCCTCAAGGACGGGCAAGGGCATGAATGTTGTGAACCTTCTGCCGCTTGAAAAGGGAGAGACCGTCTCCGCCATGGTCAAGATACCGCAGGAGGAGAGCCGCCGTTACCTTTGCATGGTCACGAAGAAGGGAATCATCAAAAGAACGGATATTGACGAATATAAACATATCCGCCAGAGCGGCATCATTGCGATCAATCTTGACGAGGGCGACGAGCTTGCCTATGTTGAGATAACGGACGGCACAAGAAAGCTTGTTGTGGCAACGCACGGCGGCATGTGCATCTGCTTTGATGAAAACGACGCCCGCCTGATCGGCAGAACGGCAAGGGGCGTGCGCGCCATAAGCCTTGACGAGGACGATTATGTGGTTGGCTTTGCCGCGTCGCTTGACGGCTATACGCTGCTGACCGTTTCTGAAACGGGCTTCGGCAGACGAAGTGATTTTGAAGATTACCGCGTGCAGAACCGCGGCGGCAAGGGGCTTATCAATTACCGCACGGATCAGTTCGGCAAGGTTGCCATGATCGCACCCGTAAAGGACGATGACGATGTTATCATGATAACGAGCGACGGTATCGTGATCCGCACGCACGCGGATCAGATATCCACCTTTAAGCGGCCGAGCAAGGGCGTTAAGGTAATGCGCGTAAACGAGGGAGAGAAGATCGCCACGATCTCCGTTGTGGACAGGCTTGATGAGGAGCCTGAAGGCGAACCGCAGGAAACCGAAACGGAGACCGCCGGTGCGGAAAACGAATGATCACAGTTTATAAAGAATACGATCATGAATAACTACAGACAAAGAGGGCTGCACACGCAGCCCTCTTTTTTCCCCAACTTAGACTCACCTATATAGTTGTAAAAAGCGCACGGTTTGCAGAAACGAAGCCTTTAGCCGCGGCAGGCAAAAAAATAATATTAAAGCAAAATCTGCCTATCATATTAATAATATATTAAATAAATATTTTTTGTTGAAATCAGGCGTTAAATGTTATATAATGTTTCCGTGTTATATCAAAACAGGGCGGCGCGGCAACGTGTCAAAGAGGTGAATAGTGATGAACGATTCTTCTTTTGATGTTGACGAGATACTTAAGCAGGTTAGGAAAAGAAGAGAAGAAAACGAGGCGCAGATAAAAGCGCAGAGCGCGGGCATACGGGAAAGCCAAAAGCCTGCGGATAAAAAGGCAGATACACCGAAAAAAGAAGCGGCTGTAAATACAAAAGCCGAAAACCCAAAAAAACCGGCGGCAGAGCCTCCGCACATGGTAAAACAACAGGAAAAGCCGCCTGTTAAAAAAGAAAGACCGGCTCAAAGCGCAGCGCGCGCCGAAAGCGTTGCAGGCAGCGCACCCAATCAGGCGCCTGCAGCGGAAAAGGCTGCTGCACCGCAGAGAAAAAACACGGAAAACATCGGAAAAGAGCAGCCGCAGGTTTCGGCAAATCCTGCGCCTGCGGTGCATTATGATACGGATGAAAACGGCAACGTAAACATTATGAATTATGCCGAAATCCCGCAGACCGCGCAGAAAAAAACAAAAAAAGCAAAGAAAAAGGCTTCAAAGCTTACAAAAATATTAAGAGCGGTAATCGCAATTTTGCTTGTTTTGATCATAGCGGGCGGCGCCGGCATATATATTTATATGAACAACATTCTCAACAGCGCAACCGAAAACCCGGAGCAGACGCAGACGCTTGATGAATGGACCGGCATGGATGTGCTTGTTGAAAATTTTGATCCCATTAACGAGGACGAATATGCGGCTTCATACCGCGATATGATAAGAAAATGGTATTATAACGGCTCCCCGGCGTCCTCCACCCACGTGCTCAACGTGCTGCTGATCGGCGAGGATACAAGGGACGAGGAGATAACAGACCGGGATACAAGAGCCGATTCGGCTATCATCGCAAGCGTGAATATCGATACCCAGCAGATCACGCTGACCTCCATACTGCGCGATTCCTACATTTATTATGAGGTCACGGAGGGCGACGAGGACAGCGGCCGCTACGGCAAGATAAACGAGGCGATGTACTACGGCGGTATAGATTGCTATATCAGAGCCGTGGAAAACAATTTTAAAATCAACATCGATAATTACGTTATTGTTAATTTTGACAGCTTTGAAAGCATCATAGATACACTGGGCGGCATAACCGTTGAAATGACCGCCGCGGAGATCAGAGAGATAAACAACCATCCTTCGCGCTACGGAAACGTAAGCATAGACGCCGAGGAGGGACTGGTTGACCTCAGCGGTGAACAGGCGCTTGCCTATTGCAGGATCCGCTATATCGATTCGGATAACGCAAGGGCGGACCGCCAGAAAACGGTGCTGCTGAAAATATTTGAAAAGATGAAGAACGCATCAACCGTTAAGTCGCTTGAAGTGGCAAACAATCTTTTGCCGTATGTTAAAATGGGCTTTTCCAAATCCGAGCTGCTTGACATCGGTTCCTATGCGCTCGGCCACGGCTGGCTGAGCTTCCAGACGAATACGCAGACCGTGCCGGAAAACACGACCGATGAGAACGGAGAGGTGATCACCACCTGCCGCGGCGGCAACTATTACGGCGCTTGGTGCTGGAAAGTGGATCTGCCGCTCTCGGCGCAGCTTATACAGCAAAGCATCTACGGCAAAACAAATATTACCCTTGCGCAGAACAGGGTTGATTTTGACGATCTTCCTCTTTACTGATGATCTTATAAAAGGAGTTAAGTTAAAATGCCAGAAATAACCACGGTTTTGGGATTCTCAATCAGGCTTCTCATAGCAGTGGGGCTCGGAATACTCATAGGCGCCGAGCGCCAGCTTACCAAGCACAGAACGGGTATTCTTACAAATGTTATCGTGTGCGTGGGTTCCTTTGCGTTTACTGCGTTTTCCTATCTTGCTCAGGATTCGAATGCAGACGTTACCCGTATCGCCGCGCAGATTGTTTCCGGCATAGGTTTTCTCGGCGCCGGCGTTATTATAAGCGACGGCACAAAGATAAAAGGAATCAACACGGCGGCGTCGATTTGGGCGTCCGCATCCGTGGGCATTCTCTGCTGCCTGGATAAATGGTGGTTTGCCGCGCTGGTTGCCGGCACGATCGTGCTTTCTCATCTTGTGATCCACCCCATAACGGAATTTATTTCAAAAAAGCAGAAATATAATAAGGAAAAATCAGATAAGCAGGAAACCTTTTACCGCATTACGATCGTCAGCACAGAGGAAAATGCCGTTGAGATAAAAAAGAACATCATAGAATATTTCCGAGAGCTGGACGACGTTTTGCTCAGAAACCTCGAGATGATAGATCTTGACGGCGGCAGCGTAAAAGTTCACGCGGATTTTTCAACCAAGCGCAAAAACAACGAGCTTGTGGAACACATCATAACCCATGTGGGCAAGCATGAGGATATTATCTCCACCGGCTGGAAGCATATGTGATACATAAAAAAGCAGCTCACAGGAGCTGCTTTCAGACTGTCGATAAAGTCGGCTGAATCGCGCGATATATGCTTTACATATTCAAAGCAAAGAAAAGCAGCAAAACATAGAATAGCAATTTAATCGTAAAGAAATAAATGTTAAAAAACAGTTAAATGGCGCATGAACCAAGTGTTCATGCGCCATTTGCGCTTTCCGTTTTTTGCTCGGGGGCAGTACCGTTGTACGGCACCCGCTCGCAAGAAAACGAAATTCAGCTCGATTTCTCGAAGTCTCCTCAGCGTGTAGGATTGCCCACTCTTCTAAATTTACACCTTTTTTTCTACACGCTGAGACCGCTCTTCCAAAAGGAAGAGCGGTCCGGGTATCAATGCCGTTCATACAAGGCATTGGGGATATTACTTATCCTGATCTTTTTTCTTATCTTTCTTTTTGCCCGCCTGAGAGGCTTTATTAAGGCCGTAAGTGATCAGAATGATAACGCCGATAACAAGGAAGATGCCTACCATGCCGATAGCCATTATGGGAAGCGTTTCTTTCCAGGAATCGGGGTGAAGCTCAAGCGCCATTGCCAAAGCGCCTATTTTTGCGATCAAATTATACATACAGGCACCTCCGTCAGATTATTTCTTCAACAAGGGTGAGGATAAGGCCGCCGGCGATAACCGAAGCGATCTGACCGGAAACGTTTACGCTTATGGACTGCATAAGCAGGAAGTTTTGGTTATCCTCTTTCAGACCCATCTGGTTTACAACACGTCCGCTCATCGGGAATGCGGAAATACCGGCAGCACCGATCATCGGATTGATCTTCTTGCCCTTCGGCAGGAAGATGTTGAGTATTTTTGCAAAGAATACGCCGCCTGCCGTATCAAATACGAAAGCAACAAGGCCGAGCGCAAGGATAAGGATCGTCTGCCACTGCAAAAAGTCCTCATAATGCATTCTGGAAGCAACGGTAAGGCCAAGCAGGATCGTGATGATATTTGCAAGGGAGTTCTGCGCCGTTTCCGAAAGCGCGTTGAGCACGCCGCATTCACGGATCAGGTTACCGAACATCAGGAAGCCTACGAGCGCAACGGATTTGGGAGCTACCAGACCCGCAACGATCGTAATGATGATCGGGAACAGGATCTTTGTAAGCTTGGAAACCTCGCCCGGCTGATATTTCATTCGGATCAGGCGCTCTTTTTTGGTTGTGCAGAGCTTGATTACCGGCGGCTGGATAATGGGAACGAGCGCCATATAAGAATATGCCGCAACCATGATCGGGCCGAGATATGCGGAGTTGAGCTCCTGCGCAACGAAGATGGATGTGGGGCCGTCCGCCGCGCCGATGATGGCAATGGAAGCCGCATCCCTGAAATCAAAGAAGAACGACGCGATAAAGAATGTAAAGAAGATACCGAACTGCGCCGCCGCGCCGAAGAGCATCAGCCACGGATTTTTGAGCAGCGGGCCGAAATCGATCATGGCGCCGATGCCGATAAACAACAGAAGCGGAAACAGCTCATTTGAGATACCCGCATTAAACAAAACGGTGATCGGCCCCTCTTCCGTTGAGCCTGCCTGCGTGATCGCGCCCGAAAGCGGCAGGTTTACAAGAATGGTGCCGAAGCCCATTGGCAAAAGGAGCGTCGGCTCCATTTCTTTTTTGATCGCAAGGAAAACGAGAAGCCCGCCGATAGCGATCATTACGACTTGCTGCCAAACAATATTTCCGAAATTGGAAAAGAGATTGGCAAACGTGTCCAAAACGCTTAGATTAATCATTTTTACCTCCGGTTATACATTTATTTCCACATTGATCCCAAGCAGATCTTTATTGGAATCAAGTATCGGTTTAATGACCTCGCTCAGGAAATCCGCCGTTTGCTGCGGCGCCCTGCCGACGAAGTTTTCCGGTTTCATCGTGGCAAGGATCTCTTCCTTGCTCATCTTAAATTCCGGATCTGCGGCAATGCGGTCTATCAGGTCATTTTTTCCGCCCTGCATTTTAACCACCTCTGCCGCCGCCATGGAATGAACGCGAATCCGCTCATGCAGCTTTTGGCGGTCGCCGCCTTTCTTTACCGCGTCCATCAGAATATTTTCCGTTGCCATAAACGGAAGCTCGCTCATAAGCCTTGCATGTATTACCTTGGGGTAAACAACAAGCCCGCTTGTAACATTTATGTAAAGATCCAGGATACCGTCCGTTGCAAGGAACGCCTCGGCAACAGACACACGCTTGTTGGCGCTGTCGTCCAGCGTTCTTTCAAACCACTGGGCGGACGCTGTCCACGCCGGGTTGAGCGCGTCTATCATAACATAGCGCGAAAGCGACGCGATCCTTTCACTCCTCATGGGATTCCTTTTATACGCCATTGCGGAAGAGCCGATCTGATGCTTTTCAAACGGTTCCTCTATCTCTTTCAGATTCTGAAGCAGCCTCAGATCGTTTGAAAACTTGCAGCAGGACTGCGCAATGAGCGCAAGGCAGTTGCAAACGATCGTATCCAGCTTTCTTGCGTAAGTCTGGCCGCTTACCGGGAAGCAGGCTTTAAAGCCCATTTTTTCGGCGATCTTTCTGTCCAGCGCCTTGCATTTTTCGTGGTCACCGCCAAAGAGCTCAAGGAAGGACGCCTGCGTGCCCGTTGTGCCCTTGGAGCCGAGCAGCATCAGCGTATCCAGCACATGCTCCACCTCGTTATAATCCATAACAAGATCCATGAGCCAGAGCGTTGCTCTCTTGCCTACGGTTGTGGGCTGCGCCGGCTGAAAATGGGTAAAGCCGAGGCAGGGCATATCCTTATACTTGTCCGCAAATGCAGCCACGCCGGCTATTGCGTTTACAAGCTTTTTCCGAATGAGCAAAAGCGCCTCGCGCATCGTGATGACATCCGTATTATCGCCAACATAGCAGCTTGTTGCGCCAAGATGGATAATGGGCTTTGCCTTGGGGCACTGATCGCCGTATGCGTGCACGTGCGCCATAACATCATGGCGGAACTCCTTTTCATAAGCCGCAGCCGCTTCATAATCAATATCTGCGGCATGTGCCTTTAATTCATCTATCTGTTCCTCGGTGATATTCAGACCAAGCTCGCGCTCCGCTTCCGCAAGGGCGATCCACAGCTTGCGCCACGTTTTGAATTTGAAATCCGGCGAATAGATATACTGCATCTCCTTGCTTGCATAGCGCGCATTGAACGGAGAATTATATGTGTTGTTCGGCATCAGTCCAACCCCGTTCTCTTCATCATCTCCGCATAGGCGTCCTCAACGCCGCCGAGATCACGGCGGAAGCGGTCCTTATCCAGCTTCTCATGTGTTTTGATATCCCAGAAGCGGCAGGTATCCGGGCTGATCTCATCTGCAAGCACGATCTTGCCGTCTGAGGTTTTGCCGAATTCAAGCTTGAAATCGATCAGCTCTACGCCGATAGAAGCAAAATATTCTTTAAGAACATCGTTTACCTTGAATGCCATCTCTTTGATCGTATCCACTTCTTCCCTTGTGGAAAAGCCGCAGGAGATCGCGTGATATTCCGAGATGAGCGGATCATCAAGCTCATCGCATTTATAGGAAAACTCAATGGACGGAGCAACGAAATCCATGCCCTCTTCAAGGCCGAGCCTTTTGCAGATAGAGCCTGCGGCACGGTTTCTGATGATGACCTCAAGCGGAATGATCTTTACCTTTTTAACTGCCGTTTCCCTGTCTGAAAGCTCCTGAACAAAATGGGTGGGTACGCCGTGCTTTTCAAGGATCTGCATAAGGTAGTTGCTCATTTTGTTGTTTACAACACCCTTGCCCACGATGGTGCCTTTCTTTTTGCCGTTAAAGGCAGTGGCGTCGTCCTTGTAATCCACGATCACAATATCGGGATCATCGGTTGCCCAGACCTTTTTTGCCTTGCCCTCATAGAGCTGCTCTGTTTTAGTCATTTATATATCCTCCAAACTTCTAAAATGATTAAGCTGCCGGGAGTCGAACCCGATATGCTGAAAATGCGCCGGTGCGGCGTCTT
>OIXS01000383.1_pt1 | contig 28454 bp, 27 predicted proteins | sample 1587841 | NCBI WGS metagenome assembly OIXS01 (sample SAMN03283254) | human gut metagenome | biome: human-associated habitat; material: feces | host: Homo sapiens | place: USA | collected 2013
CATATGAGATCTCATTTTCCCCATCCGTGATCTGTGTTAGCTGCCTGCCGCGCCATGACAATTCCCGGTCATCTACTGAAACCGGATTGCCGATCTCATCATAGGTTATGGTATACCCGTTAAACTGTGTGACTAGATCGCTCCATACGCCGTCGCCATACTGCCAGGTTTGTGTATCCACTGCTTCTCCAAGCTCGCCGGTAGTATAGGCATATTCTTTCATTTCTGTTATATTGCCGTTGGAGTAAGAATAGGTGTAGGTCTTTCCCGCCCGCTCATCATTTGCGCGGACAAGCTGATTCAGGGAATCATACTCATAACTTGAGGTATATGTGCCGTCTGTTACGCTTAAGATATTTCCGATATTATCGTAAGTATAACTGTAGGTTCCGGCAGGGGTTGATACGGATTTTACAAGGGTAGTGGTTTTATCCGATCCCACATCCTCATAGGTATAAGCATTGTTGAAAGAGCCGATCTTTCTATTCGTCAGTCTGCCGAGCGGATCATATGTATAGCTTACCTTTTCCGCGCCATTCCACGTTACGCCGTAGATCTGATCCGGCATCTCCCCTTTGGAGATCGTGCCGTACCGATAGCCGATATTCTGCGTGCCCAGCGGCGAATAATGCCTTATGCCGGTCAGATAATTCGTTTTACTTGCATAGGTGAAATCCGTGTAGGAACGCAGGGTACCTCCGCTCATTGCCGTGCCCGTATATTCACGCTGGGAAACAACCCGGTCTGCAAGGTCATACACAAATCTTGTATTCGTATTTGTATAATAATCCGTTATCTGCGCAACGCTGCCGTTATTGCCGTAAGAATAGGTTACTCTTTGGCTGTTATTTCCATTGTACCTTGTTTGCGTCTGCCGGTCAAGACTATCATAAGAAAATTCAATATAATCTCCGTTTCCGTAAGTCTGTTTTGTCATTAATCCTGCGTCATTATACTGAATGGTTGAGAGCGTGCGCCAATTCGTGCCGTTGCCGACGTAATTTGCCGTTGTTTTGCCGAAGTGGTCATACGCAAACTTATACTGAAGATGATCGTTGACATTTATGCTTTGCAGCAGATCATTGGAATACGAATAATGATTTGTTACGCCGCCGGAAGATACGGAAAGCAGGGCATCGTTATTTGCATCATAGGTATACTGCGTTAACAGGTTGCCGATCTGCTCGGACACACGACTTCAGAAATTACCGAAATGTATTATGTAAAGCGAAATGATGAAATGCTGAAAGGCATCACCGATGGGTTTGAGATATAACTTATTGCAAAAACATAATGTTAATTATGCCACAACCATTTTCCCTTAATTCCAGATAAATAATAGTAAAGTGCATCTCCATCAAGTGAACTTGGATACGCTTCCACATATAAGTAATATTTTTCACCATATATATCAGTAAAACATCTAACGGGTTCAGATGTATTTTCTTTTCTTGAATAAAAAGAGGTCAGCAATTCATCATATACGAAATACACCTTCTCTTCATTCAGATAATTTTTAGGAAATGCTTTTTGCAGTGTTTCTTCATAAATTTTTTTGCTTAGAAGAAAGAATGTAGTGTCATACTGCCAATTCCATATAATTCTTCTTACATCAAACCATTTATCAATAGTTTTAAGTGCGCCTATATCTAAATTATCGTCTAAAAAATGCTTTACATTTATAAAATAATTTACTGTTTCAGCAATATGTTCACTATCAGTTATCTTTAAAAAATTAACATTTGGATGTACGTGAATACATCCACTGCAATCTTTTATTACATCTTCGTAACAGTTTTTAATTAAATTGTTTTGATTGACCATAGACTTAAGTTGTGACTCAAAATCAGCACAGTTCATAATGATTTCCTCATTTTCACATAAAATATTCTTAACTTGTTGTTTAAGAACAAGTTCATTATACACAATTCATTTTGTATTGTAAACTAAATTGATGCTTTATTGATGCTATACAGGACGGAAAGGTTGGATTTAACGGAAAAGTTGGACTGTTTGAAGACTGTTTTGAGCATCAAAAAAGGGCGTGCAGACCGCGCGCCGTAAGGAAATTGAGAAATATATAAAACAAAAAAGAGCCTTGAAACCGCGCGGTTGAGCGAAATTTCGAGGCTTTTGTTTTTGGCAGGGGCAGAAGGCAGTCTATGCCCTCTTGCGGCGACCCGGAAAAATCGGCGGGCTTGCGCTTTTCCTTGATTTTTCCGACCGCTGCGCCAACAAACGCTCCCTTCATCTGCCACCGGCAGCGGTCGCGTGTGTTGCCCGGCACGCGCGTGCCTCGTTTCAAGAATTTTACGCACAGACAAAAAAATACAGGCACCGCAAAAGCGATGCCTGTATTTCTGGCAGGGGCAGAAGGACTTGGCGTATGCTGCGGCGTTGCCTTGCATACTGATGGCTCGGCGACCGAAATTCTGCGAATTTCAGTACCCGCCTCACCGCTCTTCGCTAAAAACAGTTCACCGAACTGTTTTCTTAACGCTCAGACCCTCTCGGGTTCAAGTCCTCCAATCTTTCTAACGAAAATCAAAAAGAGCCGCAATTTGCGACTCTTTCTGATTTTGGCAGGGGCAGAAGGACTTGAACCCTCGGCACGCGGTTTTGGAGTGGGACGCGGTCTTTAGAACCGCGTGTCGATTTTTACAAGGATTCAAGCCAAATTTAGATAAAAAATTAAGCATCAATCCTGCGATTGATGCTTTTTTGATGCTATTGAAAAATTCATTATTGATTATTTAACAAATCAAATATTCTTTTCTGTCCGTTAAGTATGAATTCTGAAATTTTGTCTCCGTCAACATCAAATGGAGTTTCGGAAATACATTTCCTTATAAGTTCATCGGTGATTACAGGAATATTGAGATTACTAAACAGCCTAAACGCCTCTGCATTACTCTCTAACAAATCGATAAACAAATCAATGAGCGTATCGTTTTTACGCTCTATAAACCTTGGGTATCCACGGGAAATTAAAGCAATATTGTTATCATAATTTGGGGCAAGCTTTACTATATCCCCTGTTTTGGGATCTCTTAAAACGCCGTAATTTTTTGTATGGCGATCCATATTCATACAAACCGTATCAAGGTAAATGAGTTTCAAATAATCTTCTGTCAGATCCTTTGAAATACTATAAAAAACATCAAAGTTTTTGGCGTAATCCTCATCATCACCTACAAGAGATTCTGCCGACTCAAAATTATATCTGCCGTTTTCGGTAAAATCCTTTGTTCTGATATAGCCACCATCCAACTCATAATACGCCATATTAAAGCCCAATGACGAGCCCAATTTGCAAATAAATAACTCGGAAAACAATTCGTTATCACTGCCGGACTTATACATCCACCAAGCGCCGTCAATAAGGCGCCAGCACTTCTCATAACTTCCGATATTAGTGAGTTCCGGCGTCCTTGACGGCTTTTGATTGAAACTGTCCGGATCACCGCGAAGCGCAAGACTGTCGAAATAATTCTCTTTAAAATAGACATCATCCCAAGTTAAATCAGAGCCGTCTTCACAAAACCAAAAATTATCCGTAATTGTAACGGCATTAACCGCAAGCACCGTACTTATCTCATCTTTATTCTGTAGGCGAAGTGCTTTCTTCAAGAGCCTTGAATTTGCACGATGAGAATCAATGGCGCGACCTTTTAACCAAACAAAAACATCATCACATCTGTTGAAAAATAAGGGCGCAAGTTTCTCATTTTTATCAACCACAACACCATTTTTTATCGTGACAACAGGAATATCCGCTGACAAGATTTTTCCATTAAGGTTTTGCATTGTTCTCACCACCAATCTTTTCTACATTATAACATCAGTTGATAATGTTAGCAAGTTATATTCGTCTAATGAAATTCACTTTAATACTAAACAAGACAGAGGTGCAAAATTCGATCCACCCCTACCTTATATTTTGATGAGTAACAATATAAAAGTCATTTTGAATTTTAAACTTTAATATGAGTCCACTTTTTTCTTTTTCAGATTTTTAGTCCGTTCTGCTCAATACTCTTACTCATCAATACTTTCAATTTCGCCTGCCGCTTTCATATCGGACACGCTGTACTGATGCAATGGTAGCGCTAAGGATAGGGATTAATAAAATAAAACAAAAAATAAGCCTGCTTGAATGGGCAGGCAAAAAGTTATTTTGACTTTTTAATATTATTATAAAAAATATCTTTAAGATAGTCAACTATACCATTAGCGGCATGGATAGTTGCTATCATAAGTTCATCCTTATCAATCGATGAAAAATCGATATCATAATTATTAAATCGAATAAGCTGTGAAATAAATAACCTTTGTGTTCTTCCGTTCCCCTCTCTGAAAGGGTGGATCATATTTGTAACACAGTAGAAATCAACAATATTATCAATAAATTCATCAAATGATTTATTTTGAAAATAATCGTTATCTTTCAAACGCATAAAGCATGCGTTCATTAAATCAGAAATCTGATCTGCCGAAGCAAACTTTGTTCCTTTTTTACTGATATTAACAGTTCGGTATTCACCTGCCCAATCATAAATATCTTCAAATAAATATTTGTGAATTAACTTGTAATGTTCAACATCAAAAGTATCACTGATAGGATTGAGTTCAAGTTCGCTTGCTTTTGCAAAAGTCACAGCGCCCTCAAACTCTTTGAGTTTGTTTTCATCAGTAATACCCAATTTATTTATTAAGCAGGTTGTGCCCTCATAACAATTACTTGTGGAAGAATCAATGCTATAACTCATTATACGTTAATATCCTGATGATTTTTAATGATCTCAATATACTGCGCCATAGTTATTTCTTTATTAAGAAGTTTTTTGCACAGCTCTTTATAATCATCAGAGATGACAAAGCCTTCCATTTCAAGAGAAGCTGCGGCGCTGTTTATCGCCTTTTCATTTGAAATATACAAAACAATCCCTCGCAACTTTATTTTAGTTTATTATAAAACAAATCTGCTGATTTATCAACAGATTTTCATTTTATTTATGACTATAACCGAGTCAATTGCATCCAAAAACTCTTTGACTAAGTTCATATACTTTACCACCCCTGCCTTATATTTTGATGAGTAACAATATAAAAGCACTTTGAAATTTTAACCTTTAATATATACCCAGGTCTTCCCTTTTCTGATCTTGACAAGTTTACCCATCGATACAAATCCTGATAAGATTCGATTAGCTGTCGCGGATGAAACATTTAAAAGTCTTCTAACATCTGCATTTAGGATATAGTTATTTTCATTTAAGAAATCAGAGATTACGCTCCATCGGTAATCATTTTTGTCTGTACCGGACTTATTAGGCTTATTGCCGTCCATAGTTTCAAGCAAAGCGTCTTTTATTGCAGACAGCATAAATTCGATAAAAGCCGTAGAATCCGCGGCGTCATTGGAATCATTGATAGCCTTGTAGTATTCGCTTTGCCTGTCATGAATGATGGATTCCACAGGAATCCACGCAAAGATCGGATTCCATTTAGATAAGAGCAGCGTATGCCACAATCTGCCGACTCTGCCGTTGCCGTCTGAAAACGGATGTATCACTTCAAACTCATAATGAAAAACGCAGCTCTTAATGAGCATCGGCAACGCACTGTTTTTGACCCATGAAAGCAATTTCATTACCAAATCGGGAACATACTGCGGTAAAGTACCAAAATGAAGCACATTCCCTTTTGCATCAACTACGCCTACAGGTTTGGTGCGAAACATACCGGATTCGCTGACAAGACCGCGCATCATGATACCATGCGCAAACAGCAGAGCGTCCACCGAATAAGGATCAAACTCATCGAGATGTTCATATATCTCATAAGCATTTTTTACCTCTGCAATATCTTTTGGCGGAGCGATTACTCTTTTGCCTGAAATTACAGCGGTTACCAGATCTATGCTTAAAGTATTTTGTTCTATGGCAAGGGACGAATAGATTGTATTGATTCGGTTAGTTCTTCTTAAAGTAGGACTGATTGTCAACTTTGAACTGACGCTTACTATTCCGACAAGACGAGATATTTCGGTTACTTCGTTTAATATCCTGTCTGTAATTTTAAACGGATATTCGTTCATATTATCACCGATTCAAGTATACCATTTCATCAATCAAAAATCAACTCATCAATCATTTTATGTTGATTGATGAGTTGATCTCATTTTACGAACTTTAAATTTAATACCATTTATTGATCCACCCATCAGCATCAGTAGCGGACTGTGTTGTAGTATCACTGGCAGGAACCGTTGTAGGCTCTGTTGTGGTTGTATTCTTTGTAGGATTTTCTGAAGTTGTATTTTCATCTACATCGGGTTCAAATACAACCTCATTATCATCTGAGGAACCACCGCTGCTTGAATGACCATTTGTATTGCTTGATGTGTTTTGATTTGAAAACACTGTAGTTTCTTCTTTAGTAACAAATTCGCCGTTGCTTTTTGTTACAGCAGTTCCGTCAGCATTAGTCTCGATTTCGGCAAATACCTTTTCTCCGTTCTGTGCCGTAACAGTTTCTCCGTTTTCATCCGTTACAGTTTCATAGAAGTGAGTTGAGCCTTCATTATCCGTAACAGCAGTAGTTGAAATATTTTCACTACTGCTGTTTACGGAACAGGAAACTAAGGCGCCGCATAACAACACTAAAGAAAATATAATGATTAGTTTCTTTTTCATTTGTACCTCTTATCCGAACGGCCAAGTAGTTGGATTATCATCAGTCGGTCCGCTTGTTGTTATAACATCAACCGTTTTAAATTCATTTATTTCGGTTTCCGGCTTTTCGTAATATTCCTTTTTCATGATCACACCTCCTCATATAGTTTTGCAAGCGTGTTCTTCGTGTTTTGATCTATTTCGTCATCCGCAAGAACGGCGTTTGCAACCTGGTTGAAGCTGCGTGTTGTAACATCGGAGTAGAAGTATCTGCCGTCTATCTTAACATACGCTCTTGCCGTTACTTCCGTATCATAGGACGCCTGCGGAATATCCGTAAACACAAGATTAAACGTTGTTGTCTCGTCCTCATGCGTTAAGCGGTTGTATGCAACAAGTTGCAATACGCTTTCACCGTCTATCTGTTCAACCGTCAGGTCATTTCCGTCCTGCTCACCGGCGGCATAGACAAAGCCATATTCCTCAACCTCTTTTTTCTGCGTATCATAGAATGAATAGCCGAACCTCAGACCGGCATCGGTAACCCTTATTGATCCGCCCATAGCGTTAACATCAATAAATTCAAGACCGTTTGATTCTGCATATTTCTCTCCGTATGAACCTTTATCACCTTGAATTGTCAACGTTGTATTTTGGGGCACATAAGTGCAGTTTGTTAATTTATCAGATACCACAACTACAGCATTTTCTGTCACAGGCAGACTTTCAGCCGTTTCAAGTTCAGGAGCGTAAAGATAATTTACACCGCTCTCATACAATGCGTTTTCTCCTATTGTTTTAAGATTAGGCAAATCAAGCTCAGTAAGTCCGCTTGTATAAGCCAAGGTTTCATCTGATAAAGTTTTCAGTATTGGCGCATATATAGTTTTTAAATTTGTATTTTGTGCATAAGTATCATTCCAAGTACTATATGAAGCAAAAACCTTATTTCCCATTGTTTCCAAGTTTGGAGCATACAATTCACTTGCAGTACTGTTAACAAACACTTCATCACCCAAAACTTTTAGTGAATCAAATTGGATATTTCCTAACGAATATGTGTCATAGAATGCCTGATAACCAATCTGCTTGACCTTTGGCATATTTATATCAGACAGCATATAACAGCACATAAAGGTTTGCTCTGGTGTATTTTGAAGTTTGGGCAAATCTATCTTCGTTAAAGTTGAACACCATTCGAAATTACATTTACCATCCATTCTTAAAAGGTTTGGCAATGAAATCTTTCTTAGATTGTCACAGTATGCAAAGCCCATGTCACCCATAATTTCAACGTTAGGCGCATAAACATCCCTTAAAAACCAGCAGTTTTCAAAAGCGCTACTTTGAAGTTCAACCGCGCTGTCAAGTTGCACCTCTTCTAAACGATAACAATTATTAAACACTGAATTGGGTGCAACATTAAGAGACGGCATTTTTACTTTTGTTAAATATTTATTCTCACTAAATGAGGCATAACCGGCATAAGTCAGTTTCGGCAGATCAAGTTCGAACAAATTTGAATAATTCAAGCCTAAATCTTCAATTTTCTCGATATTTGGCGCATTTAAATAAACCAGAGGAGTACTCAGACCGGCTTCGCCGATGATTTTAAGACCCGGTGCAGTAAAATATCTGAGTATGAAACTGAAAAAAGCATAGTCTTCAATTTCCTTGACGGTATTTGGAAGAACAATTCCGAGAAGATGTTCTGATATATCCCATGCCTGCTGCGATTCTTCCATTTCTGCCGGATCAAAGTCATCATAAAACGCGTATTCTGCTACGCCTTTAACTGTTGTACCGTTTATCGTTTCAGGAACGATAATTTCATTTTTTTCGCCCGTATATCCTGTTATATATCCTCTATCGTCTATGGTGAAGTCGCTTTCATCAGCATAATATTCCATTTTGTACACTGCTGATGACGAAACACTTTTTGTTTTTCCGTCACTATAAGCAACAGCACGAATAGAGGTTGTTGATGAAACGGTCAAAGGCTCGGTATACAGTTCAGAGCGTTCCGCCGTTGGATAAGAGCCGTCAGTTGTGTAATAGATTTCTGCACCCGTATCAGAAGATAGTGAAAGTTCAAATTCATCATGGTAAGTTCCTGATGATACGGAAAATTCCGGTGCGGAGCAAACCTCATCCATTCCCACAATCTTCTGCATTTGTGGCATACCGTAGCCGTAATACAGATCTTCCGATTCTGCTTTTTCACCTAAATTACCGAAAGTAAAGCCAGACAATGAACTGTCTTTTATTTCAACATCTCTTAAATAAGGGCTTGAATAAGCGAGGTCATTTTTTGTAACACACGAATCTATTAGGACCTGTTTAATCTCTTCTACAGAATAATCCGGATATATGGTTAATGCCGCCGCGCTTGCCGCGGCTATAAATGGAGCAGCAAAGGAAGTGCCGTTTACATACTGCGGTTCATCAAGCGAAGCATTATATCCGTAAACCTCTACCTGATAACCCGGCGCCACAAAATCAATCTCCTCTCCGTAATTGGAAAGATAGCAGGGATTGCCTCTATAGTCTATAGCGCCAACGGTAAACACTTCGTCCATATTCGCAGGATAGTAATACTCAGCATCATCATTGTCATTCCCTGCCGCTACTACACAGATTACGCCGTTGCTGTATGCATCCTGAATTGCTTCTTTAATCAAAGAAGGTGTTTCGCCAATTCCATTCAGGCTTAGATTGATTATACCCGCGCCGTCTTCAACTGCTTTCTGAATAGATGCAGATATGGCAGAAACTGTACCGTATCCATCTCTGTTCATTGCTTTGTAGCCGATGATATTCACATTGGAAGCGGTATTATCAAGTAAGATGCTGGTAATATGAGAGCCATGATATACACTGGAAGGGCTTCCTACATCTGCCTGCGCAGTCTCTTCCTCTCCCGTATCACTGAGATTTATACCTGAATCAATAACACGGTTCGTAGATTGAAAATCTACTTTATGAAAGTTAATTCCTGTATCAATTAATGCAATATTAATTTCCGGTGCATCTATCGTTTCAAGATATTGCTTTGCATACTTACTGCCAAGCATGTCTGCGCCGTAAGAAAAGGTTTCATCCGCATTATATGAAGAACTTTGACTTTCAACGATTCCGTCCGTTTCAGCCCATTTAACATAATTTAGGGAATCATAATATTTAAGGGCGCCGGCTGCTTCTTCCGCTGTTTCGTACTAATAAATGTACACATCATCCGTACCATTTATCTTTTCAGCGCTGCCATAAGTTTCCGGCTCAATATTTGCCTTAACAATGACACGGCTGGCGGCGGAATCTTCAATGCTTTTATCCTCTTCCGCCTCCTCTTGATACAATTCCGATAATTCATCCACAACTGTATCAACTGCCGCGCCCGTATCGGCAAACACCGGGAAAGCGGTACTCAGTGAAGTTACGATCATCGTTAACGCTAACAATAAACTTATGGACTTTTTCATAACCAACACCCCTTTATTAAACAAATTCTTTAAAAAGTTAAAATATCCCAACTTTATTAAAGCAGAAACACGGGGACTTGCCAATCGCTTTGCATAAAACGGTATATCGCAATACGAAACAGGGAAAATATTTAAAGCTTTCGCGCGAAGCTGCAATGAGTATTAATAATCTTAAAACTTATATAAAAAACTGTTGTAATTATGGGCTTGAAGTGGTAAAATACCAAAGAATGGATAAATATATTCATAACAAAGTTTAATAAGGAGGATATTCGTGTGAGTGAACTTGCAATAAAAGATACCGAAGCGCGTAAAAGGCTCGTTTCACTGTTTGACGAAGGTATTTTTACCGAGATAGACGCTTTTGCAAAATCGTCAAACGGCGATGTAGAGGCAGCCGCCGGTTTCGGTACCGTAAACGGAGCTCCCGTATATGCGTTTTCACAGGATGTGTCGGTAAACGGCGGTTCCGTAAGCGTTGCTCAGTGTGCGAAAATCAAAAAGATCTATGATCTGGCTGCAAAAACGGGCTGCCCCGTTGTTGGTATCTATGATTCCAACGGCATGAGCCTCAAAGAGGGCTTTGAAGGGCTTTCCGCTTACGGAGAGATCGTTAAGGCGTCTACCCGTGTTTCGGGCGTTGTGCCGCAGATCTCCGTCATAGCCGGCGCGGCTGTAGGCACTACGGCGCTTATCGCCGGTATGGCAGATGTTGTTGTTGCCGTTAAAGACGCGGATTTCTATGTTACCGCTCCGTCTGAAATAACGGCGGAGGAATGCGCCAAAGAGGGTACGGTGGATATTCTTGCGGATGATTTTGATTCGGCAGTAAATGCCGTAAAGGAACTGATAACGCTGATTCCCTCAAATAATCTGAGCATTCCGCCCGTATATGATTTTACAGATCCTGCGTCTGCGGCAGATACCGGTGCAACGGCTTCTCAGATCATTGCCGCGTGTGCAGATGAGGGTTCCGTTCTTGAGCTGAAAGCGCTTTATGCGCAGAATTGCATAACCGCGCTTGCAACGGTTGCCGGTTCTACGGTCGGCTTTATCGGGTATGACGGCAAATCCGTGTGCCCGTCCTGCGCCTATAAGGCGGAGGCTTTTGTTAAGCTGTGTGACGCTTTCAATATCCCGGTAGTAACACTGCTCAATGCAGACGGCCTGCGCAAAGAGCGTGAAAATCAAATGCTCACCGCGGCTGAAAAGCTTACCGCCGCATACGCTTCGGCAACCTGCCCCAAGCTTTCCGTAATTACGGGCAACGCCGTGGGCGCCGCGTATATCATGCTTGCCGGCAGAGGCTCCAATGCGGATCTTGTTTATGCGTGGGATACTTCAGTAGTTTCTCCGCTGGATACAAAAGCAGCCGTTGCTTTCCTTTATAATGACAGGCTTGCAAACGGCGAAAACAGGGAAGCGCTTGAAAAAGAGTATGAGGATACCCTCGCGTCTCCGTTTACTGCCGCAGCCTGCGGCGCGGTGGACGATGTATTCGTCCCTGCCGAAACAAGGGCTAAGATCATTGCCGCGCTCGATGTGCTGGCAGGCAAAAGGGAAACCACCCTTCCAAGAAAACATTCTGTTAAATAATCTCAGGAGGATATAAATTATGAAAAGATATACTGTTACCGTAAACGGCGTTGCTTATGACGTTACCGTTGATGAATCAAACGGCGCACCTGTTGCAGCTCCCGTTGCAGCACCTGTTGCAGCACCTGTTGCAGCTCCCGTTGCAGCACCTGCCGCAGCCCCGGCTCCTGCTCCCGCTGCTGCCGCCGCTCCCGCTCCGGCAGAGGAAAAGCCCGCAGCTCCGGCTCCCGCAGGTACGCAGGGCGCTGTTTCCGTAGACGCTCCCATGCCCGGAACCATTCTTGATGTTAAGACCTCAGTTGGTGCATCCGTTAATGCCGGCGATGTGCTCGTTATCCTTGAAGCCATGAAGATGGAAAATGAGATCGTTGCGCCGCAGGCTGGCACGATTGCATCCGTTAATGTTTCCAAGGGAGACAGTGTTGAGGCCGGTCAGGTCATCATTACAATGAACTGATCTCTTTACGGAATTTCTTTCGCGCCCCGCAAGGCTGCTGCCGGGCGCGCAGCTTGTTTAAATAAGCAGCCGGAAAGGCTATGTGAATCAAATGGCAAAAATCGGCATTACCGAAACCGTGCTCAGAGACGCGCATCAGTCCTTGATCGCGACCCGTATGAGAACGGATGAATTTGAGGGCATCCTGGAAAAAATGGATAAGATCGGTTACCATTCCCTCGAATGCTGGGGCGGCGCAACTTTTGATACCTGCCTCCGCTTTCTGGATGAAGATCCATGGGACAGATTACGTCTTATCCGTAAAAAATGCCCCAATACAAAGCTTCAGATGCTGTTCAGAGGTCAGAATATGCTCGGCTACCGCCATTATGCTGATGACCTTGTAGATTATTTTGTAAAAAAGAGTATCGATAACGGCATTGATATTCTTCGTATATTTGACGCGCTCAATGACGTGCGCAATTTGGAAACGGCGATTAACGCCGCCAAGAAATACGGCGGCCACGTTCAGGCGGCTATCTCCTATACAACAGGCCCTGTTTTTGATATCGAGTATTACTGCAATTATGCAAAACAGCTTGAAAATGCAGGCGCTGATTCCATCTGTATCAAGGATATGGCAGGTCTGTTGACGCCTTACGGCACTTATGATCTTGTCAAAGCGCTTAAAGAGACTGTAAAGATCCCGATCCAGCTCCATTCCCACTATACCTCGGGTCTTGCCTCCATGGTGCACCTTAAGGGCATAGAGGCCGGCGTAGATGTTATAGATACTGCCATCAGCCCACTTGCAATGGGTACTTCTCATCCTGCAACCGAATCCATGGTGGCAGCGCTTCAGGGCACGCAGTATGACACAGGACTTGATCTGAAAGCGCTTACCGAGATTCGCGATTTCTTTAATCCGCTGCGTGAGAAATATATTGCAGAGGGTATGCTCAATCCCAAAATGCTCGGCGTAGACGCAAATACGCTTCTTTATCAGGTGCCCGGCGGCATGCTTTCCAATCTGCTCAGCCAGCTCAAGCAGGCAGGTAAGGAAGACAAGCTTGAAGAGGTGCTTGCAGAGGTTCCGCGCGTTCGTAAAGACAGCGGTTATCCGCCCCTTGTTACGCCTACTTCGCAGATCGTCGGCACACAGTCCGTTTTCAATGTTATCCTTGGCGAACGCTATAAGATGGTAACTAAGGAATTCAAGGATATGGTTGCCGGCAGATACGGAAAAACGCCGTGCGAGATCGATCCCGATTTCAGAAAGAAGATCTGCGGCGACGAGGAGATCATCGATTGCCGCCCTGCCGATCTGCTCAAGCCGGAGCTTGATAAGTTCAGAGATGAGATCGCAGAGTATTACGAGCAGGAGGAAGATGTTCTTTCCTATGCGCAGTTCGGCGATGTTGCCGTTAAATTCTTCCAGAAGAGAAGAGATAAAAAATACGGGCTGGACGGAAAACATCAGGATTTTGAAAATAAAGTACATCCCGTTTGATGTGTAAAAAAAGCGCGCTCCGATTTGCACGGAGCGCGTATTTTTTGGCGTTTTTGCTCCTTTTTATTTGCTTTAGTTGTTGACGATTTTGCCTTTAGGTGCTATAATCTTTTTATAAACTTTTTATAAATTAATACATGGGGGTACATTGTAATGAAAGTACTTATGATTGGCGGTACAGGCCTTCTCGGTTCTGCCGCTGCGCAGATTTTTGTAGACCGCGGAAATGAGATCAAAACGCTCGCTCTTCCGCCTCTTCCGGAGGGCGCTCCGCTTCCTAAAGAGATGGAGATCGTTTTTCAGGATGCCAATAAGCTTTCCGATGATGAAATGATCGAAATGATGAAGGGCTATGATATGTTCGTTTTCGCTACCGGCGTAGACGAAAGAGTTGAATTTCCGGCGCCGGTTTATGATTATTATTATAAGTATAATATTGCACCGCTGGAGAGATATCTGCCTCTTGCTAAAAAAGCAGGCATGAAAGGCGCTGTTGTATGCGGTTCCTATTTCGCTTGGCTTGCCAAGGAGCGCCCGGATATGAAGCTTACAGAGAAGCATCCTTATATCAAGAGCCGTATTGAGCAGGAAAAGGTTTGTGAAAAATATTCCGCTCCCGATTTTCAGGTAGGCGTTTTGGAGCTTCCTTACATATTCGGCACGCAGCCGGGCAGAAAGCCGGTTTGGGTAATCCTTATCGAGCAGCTTCAGAGATTTGAAAAAATGCCCTTTACAATGTATCCGGCAGGCGGTACCGCAATGCTTACCGTTCGTCAGGTAGGCGAGGCTATGGTAGGCGCCGCAGAGCAGGCTTATGAGGCTGCTTCTAAGGGCGAGGGCAAGTTCCGCGCCTACGGCATCTCCTGCTATAACTACACTTGGCGTAAATTCCTTAAGATCGTTTACAGAGCAATGGACGGTATTCCGGATAGAAAGATCGTGGATTGCCCCAAATGGGCTTTCCAGGCATTCGGTCTTGTTATGCGCAAGGATTACGCAAAGAGAAATGTTGATTCCGGTATAGATCCGGTAGGTCTTGCAGAGATCATGGGCATGAACCTTTTCATCCCGCTTGATGATTGTAAAGAGCTCGGATGTACGCCGGACGATATCGAAAAGGCGATCTTTGATTCCATCAAGCTTTCCAAAGATTCTTTTGAGGGCAAGGCAAAGCTTGTTGAGATGAAAGGCGAATAATATTATTATAAATATATTGCTAAAACGGCTGAGCATTGTCTCAGCCGCTTTTTTATGCTAAAATATAGCATATTTTAATTTTTTTCAGAATTTTTTAACTTTTTTCTTCAAATAAGGAATATATATTATGACAGCCTTTTTAACGCTAATTGAATCAGAGCAGGATAAATCACGGTTTTGCCTGTTGTATGAAAAATATATCGCTATGGTCATAGCCATTTGCAGAGCAAAGCTTAAGGACAATCAAAGTCTTGCAGAGGAATGCGCGCAGGAAACCTTTTTGTATCTTGCAAAAAATTTCTTCAAGGTCGGCGATATATCCTCGCCGCAAACGAAAGCATTTGTGGGTGTTGTTGCGTCAACCTATGCCATAAAGTGCTTTCACAGGGAAATAGAAAAAAGCTCACTAATAGAGCTTTCATTCAAAGAAAAAGAGATCAATACCGAAGTATTTGACCGTTTTTCAAGTGTAGAGCTTAAATGCGCAGTTGATTCGCTTGATGAGGAATTGCGTAATCTCATTTATTTAAAATACTTTTTCGGCTTAACCAATAAAGAAATATCTCAGCTTACAGGCGATTCCGAATATAAAGTAAGATCCAAGCTTGCCCGGGCGCTTGCTGCCGTCAAAAAGAATTTAAAGGAGGATTGATACCGTGTCAAACTTTGAAAAAGCCGTCAGTCAGTCCTGCCTGGAGTGGGCGTCGTCTTTGCCTGAAACGTGCGAATATACGCTTTCGGCCGCCTCGGAAAAATATTTTGATAAGCTGCTCAAACGCATGGAGCACGGCGGATTCCGCCCTGTTTCCAAACATACTTTGCGCTTTATTCTCATTGCCGCAATAATAGCCGCTCTTCTTGCAGCAATTACAATAGGGGCTAATATCGGCGAACAGTCTTTTGAAATCATCCCAAACGGCGATATGGCGCAGTATTCGGTCATTGATCCTGCAGAGCCGTTGCTTGCAACAGATCTTACGGTCAATTACACGGTTCCCGGTTTTAAGTTAAAAGATACGATGTATGATCCCAATGATAAGATCTCCGGCTATGAATATGCTGCTGATAACGGTAAGCGTTATTATATTGACCGTTGTCAAAGTGCAAGCGTAATACATATAAACAATGAAGGATCAGGTTTCAGTTCATTTGAACATAACGGAATCACATTTGTATATTACCCGGCTGATAACGGATATATAGGCCTAATGTGGAATTACAGCGGCTATGTCTATTCTGTTGATGGTCAGATTTCTTTGGATGAAGCCTTAAAGGTAGCAGATTCTATAAATTATTAAATGATTTATTGTATAAATTGACGAAAATTATAATTTTACAAATATTTTTTCACTTTTTTTCTCAATACAGGAATTTATAGTATGAGAGGGGAGGTGAAATTATGTCAAAAACAGTTGTTAAAAGACCGCTTTATGTTTTGCTCTGTGTTTTTATATTGCTTTCTGTTTTTGCTCCGCAAAATGTTTTGGCTTCGGAGCAAAACAACGAAATACAGATTTTGTCTGTATACTTACAAAAGACAAATCATTATATATCTATAAGCGGTATTACAGCAACTTGCAGTGCTGAATTGAAGTCGAATAGCTCTTTACGTCTTACAATAAAAATGGAACTGCAAAAGAAAAAATCCGGCGTGTATGAAACAATCAAAACATGGTCTGCCGGCAAAACCGGCACCGCGCTTTCGGTATCCGAAAAGCGTGCAATAAACCTGCTGTCTGATTATCGCTTAAAAACAACCTTTACCGCCGGGTCCGAAAACAAGGTCGCCTATGCGTACCCCAATTAAATTATTAAATTAAAGAGAATTCTTATGAAGATATTAAAAAGATCTTTACTTATTGTATTGTGTTTAATCATGTCCATTTGCAGTTGTACCACTGCTTATGCTGCTGATACGAATATCGGTGTTACCGCAAATCCAACATATTTATCTGATGATGGCATGCAACTCTATGGCACAAGTGAACCGAAAAATGAATGGAATTTGGCAACGAAAGGCAAGTATGAATTTAAAGGCAGCGCAAATTATGACGATTTATATTCGAATTATTATTTTACCGGGGTTTCAAGAGCAAAAATTGTTGTATATAACTATCGTTCTTCCACATTAACCGTTACTGTGCTGAAAAAAGGCATTTTTAACACAACGGTGCAGACGAATCAAGTTGCCGGAAATACGACATCAAATCCGGCTGAGTTCTATGTTAATCTTGATTCTTCTAAAAAATATATATTGAATTTTGATGCTCCGTCTAATTTCAGCGGATATATACAAAAGGCGTAAGTCAAAAAATTCTTGTGAGGCTGCTTATGATGAATCTTATTTTAGAAGCACTGCTTAGTGCGGTTGCCGTTATGCTCTTTTATATTCTTTTAAGAGCCATATACTGTATATCAAATAAAGCCGAATTCCATATCAGGCAGGAGATCCTGCCGTGCCTTTTTTCACTGTATATCGGCATGCTTGTATTCCTGTTGCTAACAAAAAATATGCACTTCTATTTTGAAAATATAGAAGGCGCCATGTTTCTTCGTATATTTATAGGCAGCAGCATATCAAGAAATTTAAATCTTGAGCCGTTTAAAACAATTCTGCAGCAGCTTGGCGATCTGCGGCAGGGGAATATGCAGTTTTTACCGTTGCTGAATCTGCTCGTTAATCTTATTCTATTTGCGCCTATGCCTATATTTATAAAACTGTCAAATCGAAAAATCGGCAGTATTGCGGCCGTGTTTATAACTTTCCTCAGCATTGTTTTGGTGGAAACAATACAGTATTTTACAGGGCGCGCAGCTGATATTGACGACGTTATACTCAATACAGTCGGCGCGATCCTCGCCGTGCTGATATTTGATTTTATAGTTAAAAAGCGTCTGTCCAAGAAGCGTACTTCTTAAAAAGACTTGTTCCGGTGGTTTGATGCCGCCGGTTTTTTTGTTGTAATTTGCAAAAACATATGTTGTTTTTATATTGAAAGTACATATCAGGCGTTTGCAGAAACCCTGCAGCAGGAAATGTCTGTATACGAAAGGATAACGCAGCGCGGCGTAAACGACGAGGAGAGCGGCAGCCTTTCGTGGGATGCAGGCGATCTTTCACTTTATACTTTCTATGAGCGCACGGGTTCGCTGGGCAGCAGTAATCTTTACAATGTATATGCTTGTGCAGAGTGGCACAATTGGGAATCAATGCCGACTTAAGCCGCATGGAAGATCAGATGCAAATAACGAGCGGAACATACAGCCTCATTTTGCTTGTCTGCGTTTTTGCTATTCTCGTTATTCTGTGCACATTTACAATCATTAAAAAGCATAGATCAAATCGAAGAAATAAAAGTAATAATGCAATTAATAATGAAACGGCAGTGTAAAACACTGCCGCTTTTCTTAAGAGAATCCGCACATCCGCCGGGGATTGAAGATAACCTGCTCTCTACGCAGGGTGGGTTTCATCCGCGCTGTTTTGTGCTCCCAGCTTCCGCAGAATGCGGGAGGTCTGCAAACCTGCAGCACGAGCGTGAATCCCTTTTTAAAACTTGTTCGGGTTATTTAAATCCCCGGTTGTCGAGATGCACAGACTGTATACATATTTTATATTTAACACGCTTGAATATTATTGCTCGGTGTCGTCGTAATATTCAACGTCATATTGCTCTTCCACCATTTTCATAAGAATATCCGAAACGCGGTTGAATTCATTTTCATCCTCTATCTCTTCAAGATATTCCTCGTCGCCGTCATTGATTACTTTCAGTATAATAACCTCATAATCGCCGTCAACGATCTCTTCCTCATCGTCGCGGTATTCGGTTATGGCAACGTATACGCCGTTTTCATCTTCATATCTTTCAAGCAGCTCAAATAATATCTCTTCGCCGTTTTCATCGGTAACGGAAATAATATCCGGCTCGTAAAGCTCTTTGTCATCTGCCATAAGATCAGCCCTCCTAAATCAATATTATAATATGTAATCCGCATTTAGTCAATAGATTTATGCGGCTGTCTAAAATTTACAAAAAAAATAAAAAATGTTGAAAAAAACTATTGACAAATAACAAAAAGTATGATATTCTTTAGATGAACTTAAGAGGTGGCTGGTAAATCGCAGGGTTTCCGCTAAAGCCGCATGTGCATATAACTGAAAGCCAAATAAAGGTTTGGATTTATATGCTGAGCAGCCAGGCCAAACGGTACGGTGTGCGTCTTTATGGTAAATGTAGACCAAGGATAACCAAAAGCGAAATATAAGTAACCTAAGGGTGTTCGAAAAAGCAAAATGCCAAATGCTGATAAGCTGTATTAAGCAATTTAACGAATTGTAAAATCAAAGTCTGGTAATACAGCAAAACAAAATTGATTTCATCGGGTGAAAGACGTTGAGATCTATATCGCACGGCAATGGCTAAATTGCAAACATCAGTCACAAAGTTCAACTGGATTTTATAGAAAAGGAGGCATTTGTCCAATGGATGTAGAACCTGTTCAGACAAACGCCTGCAAGGTGTCCGGGTAATATAACGGTGAATTGTATCGACAGAGTCTGCCGGAAGTAGTGGCAGAGGCGGATACGGGCTTTATGAAGTTTCTTAAGAAGTTATGGCAGGAAACCCAAAAAGGGCACTCAGGCGTCTAAAAAATTTAATTTTAAGATCATATATCTTTAAATGATTTGGCTTAGCCTGCAAAAGCCTGAAGAGTTATCTTCAAATAATTTCTTTAAATATAGTAAAGGAAATTAATCCAATGGGCTAGATTATTTTAAATCATACAATTTTTAATTGATTTTAAAGAGGTGGTTCCTATGTTAAGGAAATTCATCCGATTGATTAAATAATTATATGAGGTAAGTCCAATGTACAGTTAAATTGAATATTCAAGGCTCCCGATGCGAAAACGCATCGGGAGTTTTTTTGCGTTTTTGTTGCTTTTGGTCTGTCAGTAATATATAATTGTAACGGGGTAAGTCCCAATTCTATAGAAATATGCAGATTCTCGGTTATGAAAAAGATTATAGATTTAGATATTGATGATTATTCCGCTCTGCCCGTAAAGGTTTTGCAGTTCGGAGAAGGCAATTTTCTGCGTGCGTTTGCAGATTACATGATTCAAAAAATGAATGAAAACGGAATTTTTAATGCAAGCGTGGCTATGGTCAAGCCTACTGCAAGTGCGGCACGCCATGATTTTCATGCGCAGAATTGCCGCTATACCGTGCTGGAACGCGGCCTGGAAAACGGCAGGAAGATCGATAAAGCAACGGTCATTACAAGTGTTTCCGAATATCTGAGCGCGTATGACGATGCGCATCAGCTGCTCAGCCTTGCCGCGTCAAATGAATTGCAGGTTGTTATTTCAAATACCACGGAGGCGGGTATCGTTTATGTTAAAGGGGAAAGTTTTGATGATTTTCCCAAGGTTTCCTATCCTGCTAAGCTTTGCCGCCTGCTTTATGAACGCTATAAAATCCTCGGCAAAGGCAGCGGACTGCTGATCCTCCCCGTTGAGCTGATAGAAAATAACGGAACTGCACTGAAAAACTGCATTCTTGCCTATGCTGCGGATTGGAATTTGGGTGCCGGTTTTGAGGATTATATAAAGTATGACTGCAAATTCTGTTCAACATTGGTGGATCGGATCGTGACCGGCTTCCCTGCAAAGGACGCAGAGCAGATATTTTCAAAGCTCGGGTTTACGGATGATCTTGCCGTTGCCTGCGAGCCTTATATTTCCTGGATCATAGAGGGCAGGGAGGAATGGAAACGGATCTTTCCTGCCGATAAGATTTTCAGCACCGTTAAATGGGTCGATGATTGTGCGCTTTACAGAGAACGCAAGGTAAAGATCTTGAACGGTGCGCACACACTTTCCGTCCTTGCCGGTCATCTCTGCGGTTTCAGTATTGTGCGCGATATGGTCAGCGATCCTGATTTTAACGCGCTTCTGAATCGTGCAATAGATAATGAGATCATTCCTACGATCGATATGGATAAAACAGAGCTTGCGGCATTTAAAAACAGCGTTTTGGAGCGTTTTATGAATCCGTTTATAGATCATAAGCTGCTGGATATATCGCTCAACAGCGTGTCAAAATTTACTGCGCGCTGTCTTCCGTCCGTTATTCAGTATTCGCAAAAATTCGGTTCCGCTCCGCCGCTTTTGTCTTTTTCATTTGCCGCGCTGATCAAATTCTATAACGGTTCATTTGATGAAAATGGTGATTTCGTTTCAAATGCACACGGCAAAGATTATGTGATTCGGGATTCGGCGGATAATCTCAAGGCTTTTGAGGCTGCGTTTAAGACCAATGACCCTGTTTTGCATATTATGAAAAATATATCGCTTTGGGGTTCTGATCTTACCGATATCAAAGGCTTTTATGAAAAAGTTTCAGACTGTTTTGCGGATATCTGCACAAGCGGCGTGCGCTTAGCGCTCAGAAAGGCATTGGGCAATGAATAAACTTTTTAAGATAAATGAGAAAGATAATGTTGCCGTTGCGCTGTGTGATCTGAAGAAGGGGTATAATGAAAACGGTGTTACGCTCAGCCGTGATGTTCCTTTCGGCCACAAGGTATTGCTGGAAGATGTAAAAGCAGAGCAGGATATCATCAAATACGGGTATCCTATAGGCTGTGCAAAAGAGGATATCGCTGCCGGCGAATACGTGCACGCGCATAATTTGAAGACCAAACTCGGCAAAGGGCAGGTTTCCTATTCTTATAGGGGAGATTCGTGCAAATACACTCCCCGGCTTACGGATCTTACTTTCAGCGGTTATGAAAGGGAAAACGGCGAAGTCGGCATACGAAATGAGATATGGATCATTCCTACCGTTGGCTGCGTCAATACGCTTTGCGAGGCTTTAAAACAAAACGCGCTTCGTACATTTGGGGCAGACCCGGCTGAGATCAAGGTGTTTGCTCACCCTTACGGCTGTTCGCAGCTCGGCGGGGATATTCGCGCCACGCAAAAAATACTTGCTTCTCTTGCCGCTCACCCGAATGCGGGCGGTGTACTCATCGTTTCTCTTGGCTGCGAAAATAATAATCTCGGCGAATTTCTGCCGCTGTTGGGCAATTATAATAAAGACCGTGTCAAGTTCCTCGTTGCGCAGAATGAAAAAGACGAGCTTGCCGCCGGTATGAAACTGCTCAAAGCGCTTTTTGATTATAAAAACGCTTTTAAACGTACGCAGCTTCCCGTCAGTAAGCTGAAAATTGGGTTGAAATGCGGCGGGTCCGATGCTTTCTCCGGTATAACTGCAAACGCGCTTTGCGGCAGAATAACCGATTATTTTACTTCTTTGGGCGCCGCATGCGTATTAACGGAAACGCCCGAAATGTTCGGCGCCGAATTTCTTTTGATGAGCCGGGCTGAAAATGAAAGTGTGTTCCGAGATATCGTTGCTATGATAAACGGCTTTAAAGCGTATTTTACTTCGCATAACCAGCCCGTATATGAAAATCCCTCCCCGGGCAACAAGGCGGGCGGAATAACCACACTGGAGGAAAAAAGCCTCGGCTGCGTTCAAAAGGGAGGCAGTGCAGTTGTAACCGGCGTTACTGCCTACGGAGACCGGGTGCAGGGCGGCGGACTTCAGCTTTTGACCTCTCCCGGCAACGATATCGTTTCTTCCACTGCGCTCACTGCCGCCGGCGCGCATATTTTATTGTTTACAACAGGGCGCGGCACGCCGCTCGGCGCGAATGTGCCTACACTTAAGATCTCATCGAATTCGGCTCTTGCCGCAAAAAAACCGGCATGGATAGATTTTGACGCCGGCGTGTTGCTGAGCAGCACGGATTTTGATTCGGCAAGGAACAGCCTTACGGAGCTTATTCTAAAAACGGCGTCAGGCGCAAAAACGAGAAACGAGCAAAACGGATATTTTGATTTTGCAATTTGGAAAAACGGCGTTACGATGTAATGCTCTCTTGACAAGTTTGGTTTTATTTGTTAATATTATTTCAATATATAACGGCTGGGAAAAAGAGGAGTATTTTTCCGCTTGCTTTCAGAGAGCAGCCGGCAGGTGCAAGGCTGTAAGCAATGAAAAAGAAGGTAGCTTTTGAGCCGGCGGGGTGAAACCGAGTAGCCTCGTCCGTTTTTCCGCGTTAAGGAAAAGAGCGGCGCTTTTAGCGCAATTTGAGTGGTACCGCGGAATGTTGCTTTCGTCTCATCTTGGGGCGAAAGCTTTTTTGTTTTATATCAGTAAAATTTTAGCGGCTGTGCCGCACAGGAGTTGATTTTATGGCTAAAGAACTTGCAAAGCAGTATAACCCTGCGGATGTAGAGGACCGTACCTATAAATTCTGGTGCGATCATAAATATTTCCATGCAGAGGTGGATAAGTCCAAAAAGCCCTATACGATCGTGATACCTCCGCCGAATATCACCGGTCAGCTGCATATGGGCCATGCGCTTGATAATACGCTTCAGGATATCCTGATCCGCTGGCGCAGAATGCAGGGCTATGAGGCGCTTTGGCTGCCCGGTACAGACCATGCCTCCATCGCTACGGAGGCCAAGATTGTAGAGGCAATGCGTAAAGAGGGCGTTACGAAAGAAGAAATCGGCAGAGAAGAATTTTTAAAACGCGCCTGGGCGTGGAAAGAGCAGTACGGCTCAAGAATCATAGAGCAGCTCAAAAAGATGGGTTCTTCCTGTGATTGGGACAGGGAACGCTTTACAATGGACGAAGGCTGCTCAAAAGCCGTTAAAGAAGTTTTTGTAAATCTTTATAATAAAGGTCTTATCTACCAGGGCAAAAGAATGGTAAACTGGTGCCCGCATTGCCGTACAACGATTTCCGATGCGGAGGTTGAATATGAGGATCAGGCGGGCCATTTCTGGCATCTGCGCTATCCGTTTAAGGACGGCAGCGGGTATGTTGAGCTTGCCACCACAAGGCCGGAAACCATGCTCGGCGATACGGCGGTTGCCGTAAATCCAAATGATGAGCGTTATAAAGATATCGTCGGCAAAACCCTTATACTGCCTATTGTTCACAGGGAGATCCCCGTGGTTGCCGATGATTACGTTGATGTGGAATTCGGAACCGGCGTTGTTAAAATAACGCCTGCCCATGATCCGAACGACTATGAAGTAGGCTTGCGCCATAACCTTGAAATCATAGATGTTATGACGGATGACGGCCATATTGCAGATGGCTGGGGCAAGTACAGCGGCATGGACCGCTACGAGTGCCGCAACGAGATCGTTAAGGATCTCGAGGCAGAGGGCGCGCTTATCAAGGTGGAAGATTATAACCACAACGTTGGTACCTGCTATCGCTGCCATTCCACGATTGAGCCGCGCCTTTCAAAGCAGTGGTTCGTTAAAATGGAGCCGCTTGCAAAGCCGGCGATTGAAGTGGTGAAAGAGGGCAAAGTTAAATTCGTTCCCGAAAGATTCAGTAAGATCTATTACCACTGGATGGAGAATATTAAGGATTGGTGTATCTCGCGCCAGCTCTGGTGGGGTCATCGAATCCCGGCGTATTACTGCGCGGATTGCGGCGAGGTTACCGTGTCAAAAGAGGATGTCCACGTTTGTCCCAAGTGCGGCTCAAAGCATATCGAGCAGGATCCCGATACGCTCGATACATGGTTCAGCTCGGCGCTTTGGCCGTTCAGCACTTTAGGCTGGCCGGATAAAACACCGGAACTTGAATATTTTTACCCCACAAATACGCTTGTAACCGGGTATGATATCATCTTCTTCTGGGTTGCAAGAATGATATTCTCGGCGGTGGAGCATACCGGCGAAGTGCCGTTTGATACCGTGCTGATCCACGGCCTTGTTCGTGATGCCCAAGGCAGGAAAATGAGTAAATCACTCGGCAACGGTATCGATCCCCTTGAAGTTATAGACGAATACGGCGCGGACGCCCTTCGGTTTACGCTTGCTACGGGCAATTCCCCGGGAAATGACATGCGCTTTTCCGATGATAAAGTTAAGGCCTCGCGCAATTTTGCAAACAAGCTTTGGAACGCCGCAAGATTCGTTCTTATGTATCTTGGTGAGGATTATGAATTTCCGGGTCTGCCGAAAGCGCTCAATCTCGAAGATAAGTGGATCATCTCAAAAGTCAATACGCTTTCCAAAGAAGTAACCGCCAATCTTGAAAAATTTGAACTCGGCGTTGCAATACAAAAGCTTTATGATTTTATCTGGGATGTTTTCTGCGATTGGTATATTGAGATATCCAAGATCAGGCTCCAAAGCGGCGAGGGCGCGGAAACCGCCAAAGCCGTGCTCGTATATGTATTAACGGATATTTTGAAGCTGCTCCACCCGTTTATGCCCTTTATCACGGAGGAGATCTACCAGGCTATCCCGCATGATACGGATTCCATAATGATCTCAAAATGGGTCGAGTATGATGAAGCGTTGAACTTTGCCGCAGAGGAAGAGCAGATAGAAAAGATCATGCAGGCGGTAAGGGCCATCAGAAACCGCAGAGCGCAGATGAATATCCCGCCAAGCAGAAAAGCCGCCGTGTTTGTTGAAACGGACGACAGTGCTACGTTTGAATACGGCGTGGAATTCATCAAGCGCCTTGCCTATGCTTCCGAAGTAACGGTTTCCGGATCTTTTGATGATCTCGGCAACGTTGTCACTATGGTTACGGACAGCGCCAAGATCTATATTCCCATGGGTGAGCTCGTTGATTTTGAGGCGGAAAGAAAACGCCTTGAAAAAGAGCTTGCCGCCGCGCAGGATAAGCTTGATTTTATCAATAAAAAGCTGTCAAATCCCGGGTTTGTCAATAAGGCGCCGGAAAAGGTCGTGAATCAGAATCGGGAGGATGCCGCCAAGCTTGAGGAAAAGATCGCGGGCATCAAAGAATCTATAGCTTCTATCGGGCAGTGATAAAATGGATATTGAATCGGCAATAAAGTTAATGGAAAAAAAGCAGAGCCTCGGCGTCAAGCCGGGGCTTTCAAGCGTAAGCAAACTGCTTGCAAAAATGGGCGATCCGCAGGAAAAATTGAAGATCATACATATCGCCGGCACAAACGGCAAAGGTACGGTTGCCAATATCATTGCAGCCGCTCTGTGTGCCTGCGGTTTTAAGGTAGGTCTTTTTACTTCGCCTTGGGTCGTTGATTACAGGGAGCAGATACAGATCAACGGCAACTATATCCCAAAGGATAAATTTGCAGCTTACGTTTCTGCGTACGCTGATGAAAATGTAACGGAATTCGAACTGCTTACTGCAATCATGTATCAATATTTTGCAGATGAACAGGTTGATTATGCTGTGGTTGAATGCGGCATGGGCGGCGCGCTGGATGCTACCAATGCCTTTGCACGCCCAAAACTAGCCGTTATAACATCCGTTTCCATGGATCATACTGCGTTTCTCGGCAATACACTCAATGAGATTGCAGAGCAGAAAGCGGGAATCATAAAGGAAAACTGCGTGTGCATCCTTTATCCGAATCCCCGCTGTGAATCTGTGTTTGAAGAGAGATGTGCTAAAACAAACAGTACCCTTATAAAGGTGCCGAACCGCAATGATTTTAAAAAGAATAATTTGGCCGTTGCCCGTGAATGCGTTGCCTATCTGCATCTGTGCGCGCATATTGAGTATCCGTCTCTTCCGGCAAGGCAGGAGAATTTCGGGCGAGTTATGCTGGACGGCGCGCATAATATAAACGGCGCGTTTGCTCTTTTGCAAGCCTTTCCTTTTGAGCATATAACCGCTGTTATCTCAATGATGGCGGATAAGGATTGTGACGGGTATTTAAAATTGATCGCACCGCGCTGCCGAAAGATCATTGCAACCGAAACGCCGAATCCGCGCACCCTACCCGCTGAAAATCTTGCAGAGATTGCGGGCAGGTACTGTAATCATGTTCGTGCGGAAAAGGATCCGCATAAAGCGCTTCAGCTTGCAAAAGCCGAAAATATGTTTACCCTTGTATGCGGTTCGTTTTTTCTTGCAAGAGAAATCAGAAAAGATTTGATTTAATTTCATATTTCGCTAAATTATTTATATCCGCTTTGATATAGTAAAGCCAATGGCTGTCAAAGCGGATGTTTTTTATGGAGTGAAAAATATGAATGTTACAATCGAATCAAGCGGCAATTTAATGATAGCTTACTTGATAGGAGAGCTGGATCATCACAGCGCCGGCGAAGTGCGGTCCAAGATCGACGCAGCGGTGTGCAGCCAAAAACCAAATCATCTGATTCTTGATTTTAAAAATATCTCATTTATGGACTCAAGCGGAATAGGCCTTGTCATGGGCCGCTACCGCCTTATGCAAAATCATCACGGCAGCGTGGAAATCAGAAATGTCACCCCGCAGACTAAAAAAATAATGGAGCTTGCCGGCTTGGGCAGGATCGCCATCATCAACGAAACAAAAGATTAATAAAGCAAAGGAGCGTATATATGCAAAACGAATTCAGGCTTACCGTCAGCAGTAAAAGTGTGAACGAAGGCTTTGCAAGAGTGGTGGTATCGGCATTCGCAGCACCCCTTGATCCCACTCTTGAGGAGCTTGCAGATCTGAAGACCGCCGTTTCCGAAGCCGTCACAAACTGTATCGTTCACGGTTATAAAGATCGGTACGGCAAGATATACATAACCGGAAGAATAGAAGATTCAACCGTCAAGATCATCGTGCGTGACAAGGGCTGCGGAATAGAAGATGTCAAGCAGGCTATGCTCCCGCTTTATACAACAGGCGAGGGTGAGCGTGCCGGACTCGGCTTTACGGTTATGGAAAGCTTTTGCGATAAGGTTACCGTCCGCTCAAAAGTGGGCGGCGGCACCAGCGTTACCCTTGTCAAAAAAATCGAAGGGAAAAGTAAATGGTAAAAGAACGCCGCAATCAAATGATTGAGGAGAATATCGGTCTTGTCCATTCAATCGCAAAACGTTTTACGGGCAGGGGCGTGGATTATGAAGATCTTTTCCAGACCGGCTGCATTGGGCTGATAAAGGCAGTCGATAATTTTGATGAAAGTAAAGGCTTCCGTTTTTCAACATATGCCGTTCCCGTCATTATGGGCGAGATACGCCGTATTTTCCGTGACGGCGGCGCAATCAAGGTCAGCCGCGCGCTTAAGGAAAAATCCGTAAAAGCACAGCGCCTCAGGGAATTGTTTGCAAAAAAAGAGCTGCGCGAGCCAACGCTCAGCGAACTGTCCGATATGCTGGGCTGTGAGGCGGATGAAACGGCGGAGATATTGAACGTCATCAACCCCATGCTGTCATTAAATTCGTTCGGCGAGGACGGTAACGAGCTTCTGGATGTGCCTGTTGATAACAGAGAAGAGCTGTTTGAGCATATCTCTCTGCTTCAGGGCATGGAAAAGCTGTCGCCGGAAGAACGGTTTATAATAGATTCGCGCTACTATAAGGGCAAAACGCAAAGCGAAACGGCTTCGGCGCTCGGCGTATCTCAGGTGCAGATCTCCAGAAAGGAAAAGGAAATTTTAAAAAAACTCAGAATAATGCTGAAATAAAGACCCGGCATGCGCTTGGACGGCTACCGCAGAAACAGAAAAATGCTAAACGC
>OIXS01000389.1_pt1 | contig 27977 bp, 23 predicted proteins | sample 1587841 | NCBI WGS metagenome assembly OIXS01 (sample SAMN03283254) | human gut metagenome | biome: human-associated habitat; material: feces | host: Homo sapiens | place: USA | collected 2013
GGGATTCCGACCCCACAAGGCGAGCGCGGCACAGGCCGTAGCTGCTTTCTTTACCGGAACAGTTTACCACACCCACAAAGCCCTGTCAAGCACTTTTACGCGATTTCAGGGAAAAATATTACTTAACCTCAATCAGCTTTCCCAGTTCCAGCGAGTAGATGCCCTTATAGGTCACCGGCTTCGGGGTAAAGCGCTTGCTGATGGCAAGAGCATAGAGGTCAAGCTGGGCGCGATAGGCGGCAAGGAAGTCCGCTTCGGATTTTCGGCGGTCCGTCTTGTAATCCAGCAGCTCCAGGTGGTCCGGGAACACCAGCACCAGGTCAGCGATGCCTTGCACCAGCACCCTTGCCTGTGCCACGGCAACGCTGTCGGCGGGGGCAGTGCCCTGGGCGGCCAGCACCTCGGCGGCAGGCAGGGCCGTGATGAAGTCCAGCTCCCGCAGCACCTCATCTGCGGCACAGATGCGCGCAAAGGCTTCGCTCTCCACAAAGCGGCAGATGCGCTTTTCATCCAGCTTCTCCGCAATTTCGGGCGCGGTGAGCTTTGCTTCCACCTGCCGGTCGCGCTCGGCGGGGATCGCCGTTTCCAGCGTGCCTGCCTGTTTTGCCGCTGCAAGGGCCGCAAAATCGGCGTGCTCCAGGAAGGCGTGAAGGGCCGTGCCCATCTCGGCAGCGGTCAGGCCGTCCTTTGCCAGAAAGCCCGGGCGCTCCAGCGTGGTCTGCTCTGCCTTGTGGACGATGCCGGTCACGCTGACCTTGGCGGGCACTTGGGCCAGCTCCGCCGCAGGGTACTGCCAGGCAAAGCCCTGCCGCAGCATCTCGGTCAGAGCCGGGTCTGCCTGGGCCAGCGGTCTTTCCTCCAGTTCCGTGTCGGGCGGCTCCACGCCCTCGGGCAGCGCCTGCTGCACCGTCAGGGTGATGGTGCTCCCGGTATCCGCAAAGGGCAGTTCCAGATCCTCGGCCAGTCGGCGCAGAGGGCCGCCGTTGGGGTGGACGAGCAGGGCCGCGCGGAGCCAGTCAGCAAAGCTGTTTGCCTGTCGGCAGAGCGTCTGCCCCGCCCCGGCTTCAAGGAAGGCCGCCGCTCTGGTAAAGGGGTTGGAGGTCTTCCCGATGCCCAGCGGCACGGTCAGGATAAGCTTATCCTGCGCGCGGGTCAGCGCCACATAGAGCAGGCGCATCTGCTCACTGCGCATCTCGGCGGCGTGGACATTGGAGAGCGCCGTGTAAGCCGCCGTCTTGTACGCGCCCTCGCCCTCCTCGGGGCGCAGGCGCAGGCCCGCCCCATACATCCGATGCAGGAGCACCGGCTGACGGGTATCGGCGGCATTGAAGCGACGGGCCGTGTCGGCCACGAACACCACCGGAAACTGCAGGCCCTTGGAGCGGTGGATGGTCATCACGGTCACACAGCCGGGGCGGGAGCCGCCGGGCACGGTATCCTGCCCCGTGGAGCCTGCCAGCGCCGCAGCGTCAATGGCCCGCACCAGCGCAGAGATGCCGCCGGAGCCCGCCCCGGCACAGAAGGAAGCAAACCGCCGGGCATCCTCCCGGCGGCGGGCACCGTTTTCCATCACGCCCAGTGCGGCAAGGTAGCCGGTGGAAGCAAAGATCTCCTCCAGCAGCTGTTCTGCCGGGGCACTGCGGGCCATCCGGCGCAGCTCGGTCAGCCGGGCATAGAACGCCCGGACTTTTCCGGTAAAAGGGGTGTCTTCCCCACTGTTCACGGTGAGCAGCAGCGCACCGTAGAGGCTGATGCGCTGGGGGGCGTTTTCCCCCTGCTGCTTCTGGATCTCTTCGGCTCTGGCCCGCAGGCGGACAAGGTCGTCATCGGTGAAACCGAACAGCGGGCCCAGCATGGCAGCGGCAAGATAGATATCCTGCGCCGGGTTGTCAATGACCTTCAGCAGGGCGATGAGGGGCCGGATGTGGGGGGCATCCAGCAGGTTTTCGCGGGCATCCGCATACACCGGGATGCCCCGGGCGGTCAACGCTTCCACATAGGCCGGAAAATCATTGCGCGCCGCCAGCAGGATGCAGCAGTCCTCGTACTGCACCGGGCGGGTGGCACTGCCGTCCCGCACCGGCTCGCCGCTCTGCACCATCTCCTCGATGCGCCGGGCGATCCAGCCCGCGTCCGTTTCGGCGGTGTCATCGGGCAGGAAATGCGCCTCCACGCTGCCCGTGTATTCCCCGGGTGCCCCGCAGACCAGCCGCTGGCCGTCGCCGTAGGCCGTGTCACCGAGTTCCGGGGACATGAGCCGCTCAAACAGGAAATTGACCCCTTCCACCACCTGCGGAGCCGAGCGGAAGTTGGCATCCAGCGCCAGCATGGCATCGGTGCCGGGGGTCCCCTCTGCCGGGCGTGGCCGCGCTGCGCCGCCGGGCAGGGCGGGCCAGCTGTCCAGCTTTTCCCGGAAGATGCTGGGGTCTGCCTGCCGGAAGCGGTAGATGCTCTGCTTCAGATCTCCCACCAGGAAGAGGTCGTCCCCCGCCGGGGATGCAAGGCACCGGTACAAGGCATCCTGCAGGGCGTTGGTGTCCTGATATTCATCCACCATCACGGCGGCGTAGTTCTGCCGGATGACCCCGCACAGCGCGGTGGGGGTACCATCCGGGTCACGGAGCAGGCGGAGGGCCTGATGCTCAAAGTCGCTGAACTCCAGCAGTTTCCGGTCCCGCTTTTTGGCCGAGAACCGGGCATCGAAATCCCGCACCGCCGCAAACAGGGCCCGCAGGCGGGGCTCTGCGGCCCTGCGGTCTGCCTCAGCCTCCTCCTCACTGCAGGGGATCAGCTCAAGGATCTGCGCAAACAGGGCCGCGCCCTCATCGGCGCGGGTGCGGATGACTTTTTTGTGTTCGCCGTTCAGCCGCTTTTTCATTCCTTTCAGACCGGGCAGCTCCTCCATACCCAGTACATAGGGGGTCAGCAGATCGTAAAGCGGAGTCCACTCCCCCGCCACAGCCAGCTGTTCCACCCTGCCCAGCAGGGCGGCAGCCTTGTCCAGCCGTTCCTGTGCATCGGTATATTTTTCCAGCACGGCATTTTTTGCCTTTTCCCGGGCAGAGGGCGTTTTCTTTTCCTCGGCATCGGCCAGCTCCTGCTCCCGGTCGCCCGGGCAGTCAGCCAGCGCAGCGCGGAACAGCTCCCCTGCCGCCCGGGCACTGCGGGCGGCTTCGGCCAGCAGCAGATCATGCCAGCAGGTGGCGGCAAAGCCGTTTTCCTCCTGCCACGGAGCCAGAAATTCGTCCAGCTTTTTGTCGTAATCGGGCAGGGCGCGCAGGAAATCGTAGACATGCAGGATCGTCTCGCCCGCCGCACGGTCGGTGCGGCCCTTGCCGTAGAGGTCGGCAAAGGCGCAGAAATCCGGGTCGCGGTAGGCATTTTCCAGCGTCTCGCTCAGGGCAGAGGCCCGCAGGAGCTCCACACTGCCGGGGTCTGCGGGGGAAAAGTCCGGCGGGATATCCAGCGCCTGAAAGTGCTTGCGCAGCAGATCCAGACAGAAGGCATCGATGGTGCAGATGGGTGCGCGCTGCAGCAGCATCCGCTGGCGGCGCAGCGCGCCATTGCCGGGTTCCGCCTGGCTGCGCTTCAGAAGCGCCTGCCCGATGCGGGCCCGCAGCTCTGCCGCCGCCGCATTGGTAAAGGTGACGATGAGCAGACGGTCCGCATCCACAGGATGCTCCGGGTCGGTGATGAGCCGGACAGCCCGCTCGGTCAGAACAGCCGTTTTGCCGCTGCCCGCCGCCGCGCTCACCAGCAGCGCGCCGCCCCGGTCCTCGATGGCGGCCCGCTGGGCGGGGGTCCACTTGGGTTCACTCATGCCTGTTCCTCCTCTCCCTCTTCGGGCTGCCCGGGAGCCTCAAAGGGCTTTGCGGGGGCCTCCAGCGCCCGCTCCCCGATGCCGGTCTCGTGGCAGCAGACAAAGCCGTAATCACACCACTGGCAGGGGCTCCGGCCCGTGACCAGCGGCTCGGCGGCGATCTGACCCTCGTAGAGCTGCTGGCCCATCCGGGTCACAAGATCATCCAGATGCAGCTGGATGCGGTTCAGCTTGGCGATGTCTGCCCGCTTGTCCTTCTGGTAGGGGCTGGGCACGCCTTTGTAATAGGAGAAGGGCAGATATCTGCCGGTCTCGTCGGCATCCATGGCATCGAACAGCTTCTGCTCGTCCCGCACCAGACCGTCCAGCTTGTATTCCACACTGTGGGCCGCCTTTTCGCGGGTGGTGGTCTCGGGGGCCGGGTCGGCCAGCAGGTAGAGCACACCCGCCGGTTCCGCCCCCGTAAAGCGGCCGCTTTTATCCCGGGTCAGACTGAACAGGTAGAGCAGCATCTGGCAGTCCAGACCGCAGTAGACTTCCTTCAGGTCCAGCTTTTTGGTGCCGGTCTTGTAGTCCACCACCCGCACCCAGCGGGTGCCGTCCTCCTCCACCCACTCGTCGGCACGGTCCACGGTGCCCACCAGCTGGACGGTGCGCCCGTCCGACAGGTGATACACCTGGGCAGGCACGGCATCCTCGCCCCGGCCGATCTTCAGCTCACAGGCCACGGGCTTGAAGCTGGACTGCCGCTGCTCATCCCGCAGGTAGAGCAGCAGGCTTGTCATGCTCTTTTTCAGGCGGGAGAGCAGATAGGCAAAGCGGGCGGTATCCTCGGGCAGATAGCGTTTGGCGTACTCGTCCACCAGCAGCGCGGCAAGGCTTGCCATGGCCTCATCGTCCAGCTCCATAAAGGGCTGCAGCGCCGCCATGGGGTTGTCCGGGCCGGGGTGAGGGTCCAGCGCCATCTGCAGCACCCAGTGCATCAGGGTGCCGCTCTGGTCGGCGGAAAGCTCGGCCCGGCGGCGGGGCCTGAGGCCCAGCACATACTGCAAAAAGTAGCCGTAGCGGCAGGTATAATATTTTTCCAGCTGACTGGGCGAAATGCGCAGCTTCCGCCCCAGCAGCGCTTCCAGCGCAGGCAGGTCATGCACCTGCCGGGGGGCCGTGTCGGCCATCCGGCGCAGCAGGGCAAGGCCCTGCGGCTCGGTCTCGCCGGGGGTGTGCAGAGCTTCTGTCAGGCTGGCACGCTCGGTCTCCGTCAGGGGCCAGCCGCCGCCCAGACAGTCCAGCCCATCTGCAGGGGTGGCCGCAAGGTCCGTCAGTTCCAGCTCCGGGGCAGCGGGGGCCAGTGCTTCCACGAGGGGTTCCAGCGCAGCGCAGAGGGTCTGCCCCTGCCCCTTGGGCCAGCTGAGCCACAGCCCCTTTGCAGGGGCGGTCAGGGCCTTGTAGAAGCAGACCTGCTCACGCACCACACGGTTCTCAAAGCAGTCGGGCAGGTCGATCTCCTGCGCCATCAGGGCATCACGGTCGGCGTGGGTCAGCAGACCCACCTCGCCGGGCGCGGCCGGGAATTCCCCCTCGGCCAGCCCCAGCACAAACACATAGTCCGGCGCGTCCAGACGCATCTTGCCTGCGCTGGCCAGCACCACCGCATCCAGAGTCTGGGGAATGTGCCCCAGGTCGGACGAGCGGAGCAGCAGTCCGAACAGGTCCTCGTATTCGGCCACGGTCACGGTCTGCTCCCCCAGCAGATGGGCCATCTCGTTCAGCAGCCCCATGACCACGTTCCACTCCCGGGCGGCTTCCTCCGCCGCCGGGATGCCCCGGCCCGCGCGGATGGCCTTTACCTGAGCGGCCTGCTGTTCCTCAGCCCCCAGCGTTTTCAGGCAGAAATACACCGCCCGGCTGATGGCCTCGGCGTTGACCCCGCGCACCTTGGCCCGGAATGTATCCACCGCCCCCACGAGCAGGGCACGGGCATGTTCTGCCCGCTCCCGGTTGCGGAGGTCCTCTTCGGTCAGCTCCTGTTCTCCAAAGCCCTTGGGGCTGCGCTCAAACTTCTCCCGCCAGGCCGCCGCCGTGGGGGCCCAGGTGTAGGCATAGTTTTCCAGCGCACAGACCTGCTCCTCGCTCAGGGCACACAGGCCGGTCTTGGCAAGGGTGGTCAGGTTCTCGGTCAGGTCGGCTCCCCGGGCGATCTCCAGCAGGGCCCGCACCGCCGTGGCCGGGGCGCTGAATTCCGGGGTGGTGGGTTCATCGCAGTACAGAGGGATCTCCGCCATCCGGAATTCATACCGGACTGCAGCACGATACTTTGCGATATCGCGGCAGACCACAGCGATCTTTCCGCACCGCACGCCCTGCCGCATCAGTCGCCGGATGGCACCGGCAGCGGCACGGGCCTCCTCCTCCCGGCTGGGCGCGGCAAAAAGCCGCACCTCGCCCGCCGGGGCATCCGCGGTGCAGCTGCCGGTTTCCAGCAGCTCTGCCACTGCGGCAAGGCCCGGGGCGTTCCGGTGGCGCAGATCCTTGCGCAAAAGCTGCGGAACGGCCACCTCTGCCCCATTTTTCCGGGCCAACTGGCGCAGCTGCGCCGCCACCTGCTTGGCCCCGGAGAACAGGCTCAGGTCACCGGGCAGCAGGGGGGCTCCGTCATCGCAGAGGGCCACCGTTACGCTGGGCAGCGCCGCCAGCATGGCCCCCAGCAGCCGCTTTTTGGGGGCGTTGAAGGTATCGAATTCATCAATGAACACCGTCCGGTCCCGCAGAAACTCCGGCAGGCTGTGCCGGGCCAGTGCTTCCTCCAGCCGGGCTCCGGCCAGCTCCAGCCGGTCAGAGGGGTCCATGCCGCTGCGGGCCAGCAGGGTCTCGTAGCCCTGAAAGATGAGGGCCAGCTCACTGAGCTTACCGCTCTCGGCTCCGCAGGCACCGGCCAGCTGTGCCAGCTGCTGGCCGGAAAGGCCCGCGCTCTTCAGCTCGTCGATGGTCTGAGCCGCCATCTGGCAAAAGGCCGCACTGCGCCGGTGGCGGTGATAATAGTGGACATTGTCCTGCAGCTCCTCCAGCGCCCGGCGCACCAGCACGGCACGGCCTGCGTCAGAGAGGGTCTGCACCGCCGCGCCGCCCTCGGTGGAAAGGATCTTTTCTGCCAGACTGGTAAAAGAAAAACTCTCCACCATGCCGGACAGGGCATCCCCCAGCTCACGGTAGATGCGGCCCTCGGTGCTGGAAGTGAATTGTTCCGGCACCAGCAGGATGCTTTTTTCCCCTTTTTCGGCCCGGGCGCGGATGCGCTGGTACAGCAGCGTTGTTTTTCCGCTGCCGGAGCCGCCCAGAAGTAGCTGTAACATTGTTTTCTCACTTTCTATAACGAGCTCACCCTCTCAGTCAAAGCCTGCGGCTTTGCCAGCTCTCCCAAAGGGAGAGCCTTTGGCATATCGGGTCAGCCCTGCGCAATGGATAATAATTGAGTTTATTGTACCGCAAAATTGAAGAAAAATCTATTCTGTGGTAAACTGAGGAAAAACAGCAAAACAGGAGGGGCACTTCCCCATGAAGATTCTAGCAGTTGATTACGGTGCCAGCCGCACGGGGCTTGCGGTCTGCGACCCCACCGAGTTCCTGACCACGCCCATCACCCCCCAGATCACCCTGAAGGCCCGGCCCAAGGTAGCCGCCGAGGTCTGCCGCATTGCCCAGGAGCAGAAGGCAGAGCTCATTGTGGTGGGCCTGCCGCTCAACATGGACGGCACCGAGGGCGAGCGCGCCGAGAAGAGCCGCAAGCTGGGCAAGACCCTGCAGATCTGGAGCGGCCTGCCCGTGCGGATGTGGGACGAGCGGCAGTCCACCTGTGAAGCCGCCGATATCCTGGACGAGGTGGGGACTTTTGGTGCTCACCGCAAGGCCATTCTGGATTCCGTCAGCGCCACGGTCATTCTGGAAGATTACCTCGCCTGGCGCAAGGAGCACCCCGGCGAAATGTAAACCGGAAGCAAAAAGAGACGCTTTTCAGCGCCTCTTTTTCGTTTATATGGGTAGTGTCACGGTAAAGCAGCTGCCCTGCCCGGGGGCACTGTTCACCTGGATACTGCCGCCGTGGAGCTCCAGCACCTTTTTCACCATGGCAAGGCCCAGACCGTTGCCCTGAGTGGTGTGGCTGGTGTCGCCCTGATAGAACTGTTCAAAGATATGCGCCTGCGTGTCGGCGCTCATCCCCTCGCCCTGATCGGTCACCGAGACCATCAGGGCGTTTTTTGCTTTGCGCAGGTTCACGGCTACGGTGCCGCCCTCAGGGCTGAACTTGGCGGCGTTGTCCAGCAGGTTGAGCCAGACTTCTTTCAGCAGCCCCTCGCTGCCGGTGTACTCTGCCGGGACAAGGTCGGCATCAAAATCCAGCTCCTTCTGCCGCCACTTCTGCTGGGTCACCAGCACGCTCTGGCGCAGCTGCTCATCCAGGGAGAAGCACGCTTTGTCGGTCAGGATCGTCTGGCTCTCCACCCGGTTCAGGGTCAGGATATTCGTTGCCAGGTCGGCCAGCCGCCTGCTCTCGTCCCGGATGATGGTCAGGTATTCCTTCTGATCCTCGGGCGGCAGCTGCTCCTCCAGCAGCAGGTCGGCAAAACCGCTGATACTGACGATGGGCGTTTTGAACTCGTGGGAGAAGTTGTTGATAAAATCTTTCCGCAGGATCTCAGTGCCGCCCAACTCCTCCGCCGCCTTGTTGAAGCTCTGCTCAAACTCGACCATCTCCCGGGGCACATAGCCGTGTTCCGCGTGATCTACACGCACGGCAAAGTCCCCGTTTGCCAATTTTTTCATAGCCTCAATGTTCCGCTGCAATGGGTGGATAAAAACCATCCGCATCATCACCACCATGCTCACCGCGATCAGGCTGCACACGGCATAGATAAAACAGAGCGCTCCCCAGATGCCGATCCTGCCATCGTGGTAGATAAAGCCGCCGTCCGCGCCCGTGATGACCAGTACCGTACAGAGTCCCAGCATCAGCAACACCATAAAAGACAGGTTGATGACCAGCAGGGCCGACAGGCTCAGCGTCTCGATGCAGCCGCGCATCCGTTCCGCAATTTTTTTCATCATCCTCACACTTTCTTTACAGCACGGTACCCCAAACCCCGCACGGTCTGGATCTCAAACTCCGGCCAATCATAAAAACGGTTGCGCAGGCGGTTGATGTGGACATTCACGGTCTTGTCATCGCTCTCGCTGTCGATGCCCCAGATCTCGTCCAGCAATTCCATCCGGGTAAAGGTGCGCTCCGGGTAGGCCAGCAGCTTGTACAGCAGCTCAAACTCCTTGGGCGGCAGGGTCTGCACCTCCATCCCTCGCCGCACGGTGCGGCTGTCCATATCCACCACCACATCCCCCACCGTGATCTTATGCTCATCCACGATGCGGGCCCGGCGGAGCAGGGCCTTGATGCGGAGCAGCAGCTCGGTCTTATCCGGCGGCTTGGTCATGTAGTCATCCGTGCCCACCAGAAAACCGGTGTGCTTGTCCTCGGGCAGGGCCTTGGCCGTCAGCATCAGGATGGGCATCATGCTGCCGCCATCCCGGATGGCCTGGGTCAGGGCAAAGCCATCCATTTTAGGCATCATCACATCGCACAGCAGCAGGTCAATGTGCTGGTGGTCGATGATGTCCAGCGCCGCTTCGCCGTTGAAGGCCGGGATCGCTTCGTAGCCGTTGATCTTTAAGATGGCGCAGAGCAGCTTGTTGGTGCTCACGTCATCTTCCGCAACCAGAATTTTCAGCATGGCGTTCTCCTCACTTTCTATGGTATGGCTCTATTATACACCCAAAGATAAACAAAAGATAAACAGAAATATTCACCTTGCGTTTACCTTGGTCGGGTATCCTTTAGCCATCGCAAGGGAGCACGGAGCTCCACAACAGAACAAACAACAAACATTCAAACATAAAACGGAGGATACTTACCATGCTGAACCGCAAGAACATGACCGCTTCCACCCTGGACGAGACCGCGCTGGACGCTTACTACACCCTGACTGAGGGCGGTGCAAACTACGGCATCGGTCTGGCACTCGCTGCCACTCTGAACAGCCTCAAAAACCGGAACACCTCTTCTCCCGTCCGTATCGACGAGGACACGATGGATGCCTATCTGGCTGTCTCTGAGGGGTTCGACAGCATGGGTCTGGGTCTGGCCGCAATGCTGTAAACCGTATCGTACACTTTGAGAGAAAAGCGGGAGGAAATGAATATGAACATCAACACCATTTATCTGCTGACCGGCGCAGCCGGTTTCCTGGGCATCAACATCTGCACTCAGCTGATTGAACGGGGCGAGCACATCCGGGCCTTCGTCCTCAAGGGGGATCCTGCCCGCAAGTATCTGCCCGCTGAGGTCGAGGTTTTTGAGGGCGATCTGTGCAGCGCAGAGGACTGTGAAGCTTTCTTCAACATCCCCGAGGGCAGCCAGAGCGTCTGCATCCACTGTGCCAGCATGGTCACCATCGACCCGGGTTACAGCGAGAAGCTGATCGCCGTCAATGTGGGCGGCACCGAGAATATGCTTGCCGCCGCCAAGCACCACCCGGAGTGCAGGAAGTTCGTGTACGTTTCCTCCACCGGTGCCATCCCCGAACTGCCTGCCGGACAGCCCATCCGGGAAGTGAATCAGTTCGTCCCCTATGAAGAGGAAAAGGTGGTAGGCTGGTACAGCCGCAGCAAGGCCATGGCCACCCAGAAGGTACTGGATGCCGCCCACGCGGGCCTGAACGCCTGCGTTGTCCACCCCAGCGGCATCATCGGCCCCAACGACCCGGCCATCGGCCAGACCACCCGCACCCTGACCCAGATTCTCAACGGTGAAATGCCCATCGGCATGGCGGGCAGCTTCAACATGGTGGATGTCCGGGACCTGGCCGCAGGCACCATTGCCGCCGCCGACAAGGGCCGCAAAGGTGAATGCTACATCCTGAGCAATGATGAAGTCACCCTGAAGGAAATGTGCCGGATGCTTAAAGAGGATACCGGCTGCAAGGGCTGTATGTTCTATCTGCCCCTCTCCTTCGCCCACCTTGCCGCAAAGCAGATGGAAAAATCGGCCGCAAAAAAGGGCACAAAGCCGGTTCTGACGGAGTTTGCGGTCTACAACCTGGAGCGCAATAACGCCTTTGACTGCTCCAAAGCCAAGAACGAGCTGGGCTTTGCCCCCCGTCCCTACGCCGAAACACTCCACGACACCGCCGCCTGGCTCAAAGCCACCGGCAAGATCAAATAAGGGAGGAACCGAAGATGAAACCTGTCTGTGTGATCACCGGCGGCGGCAGCGGCATGGGCCGCGCCACGGCCAAGCTGGTCTGTGAAGCCGGATATCATGTAATTTTGGTAGGCCGCACTGCCGCAAAACTGGAAAGCGCCGTGGCCGAGCTGACCGAAGCCGGACACGAAGCCGAAGCCTTTTCCTGCGACCTTGCCGACCGCTCTGCCTGCGAAAAGCTGGCACAGCACGCCGCCGTCTGCGGCCCCGTGAAAGCCCTGCTCCACATTGCTGGCATGAGTCCCCACATGGGCAGCCCGGAAGCCATCCTGCGCGCCAACGCGCTGGGCACAGTCAACATCAATGATGCTTTCTATCCGGTCATGGTTTCTGGCGGCTGTGTCATTGATACATCCAGCATGAGCGCCTATCTGGCCCCCGGATTCATCATGCCAAAACACAGTTATCCCCTTGCCCGCACCGACCGGGAAAAATTTTTGAAAAAGATGATGGCTCGCATCAACCTGATGCCCAAAAACGCCCGCACCGGTGTGGCCTACTCCATCAGCAAGCATTTCGTCATCTGGTTTGCCAAAACCGATGCCGCCCGCTTTGGTGCCAAAGGGGTGCGCTGCCTCAGTGTGACCCCCGGCAACTTTGACACTCCCATGGGCCAGTTGGAAAGCGCCGAAGCCCAGACCTTTACCGCCCATTCCGCCCTCAAGCGGAACGGCAGGCCAGAAGAGATCGCCGCGCTGTATGCCCTGTTGCTGGACGAACGGCTCGGTTATCTCACCGGCACGGACATCGTCATGGACGGCGGTGTCATTGCCAGTGGGATCAGCGGCCTTTCCCGCTGACCGATATATCCCCCATTCTCTCCATTCAGCACAAAACCGGCTTTCCTGCTGCCACAGGAAAGCCGGTTTTGTCATTTTCAGTTGTTACTGCGCCTGATATGTCTCAATGCTGACGCTGTTGATGGTGATCGTTTCCGTGGGCTTCTGGTTCTCATCCACGGCGGCCTGAGCGATGGTGTCCACCACGTCCATCCCCTCGTACACCTGGCCCAGCACGGTATCGGTGTAGTCCAGGTAGGGTGCGCCGCCAACGGTCTGGTAGGCCGAAACGACCTCAGCGCGGTAACCTGCACTGTTCATCTGGTCGGTGAGTTCCTGGGTGACGGAATCCCCGCCGGGCAGAGTGGACATGATATAAAAGACGCTGGCACACTGGCCGGAGGAGTCCGCCGCCATGCAGAGGGCACCGGAATAATGGTGGAGCTTGTCGGTGGCCTCAGCCGGGTAGCGGCTGCCGTTCCAGATGGTGGTGCCCTTGCCGTCAGCACCCTGACCGGCCTCCACCACAAAGTCCTGCTCCACACGGGTCACGGTCAGGCCGTTATAGTAGCCCGCCTGCACCAGACCCACAAAGTTATCATAGGCCTGCGGGGCCTGCTCCGGGAAGAGCACCGCCCGGAACACACCCGCCGTGGTATCGAACACCGCCACGGGTTCCCCCGCTGTCGGGTGGGTGAACTGCAGCTCGGCCGATTCCACCGCCGGGCGGGTGATGGTCTTTGTTCCGGCTCCGCTGCTGCCGCCGATGTTTTTCACAAGGCTGCAGCCGGACAGTGCAAAACTCACGGCCAGCAGCAGCGCCGCCAGCCGGACACGGGTCTTATTCATAAACAGATCCCTCCGTTCATATTCTGATAGCAGTTCCCCCGCACGCGGGAGATACGCAGAATTCAGTATAGCATATTTCTGCCCGGGAAGCGAGAGGGAAATGCGTGAAAATTTGTCGTGCATTTTCTGTGCGAAAAACATCTTGACGAGCAGGCAAAAAAACGCTACACTATAAGCACAGCAAGGGACGGCGGGAACGCAGCAGATCCCGGGCTGTGTGCGTAATTTTATTTGAGTACCATCCCTTTGATTGGGTTTGGATAGACAGGAGAACGTATCTTATGGCAGAAGAGATCAAGAACCCGAACACCGAAGAGGAATATCAGCCCGATCTGATGACTCTTGAGGATGAGGACGGCAATGAGGTCACGTTTGAAGTGATCGATGCACTGGACCATAAGGGCGTGCATTACCTTGCAGTTGTCGAATACGCAGAGGATGAAGAGGATGTCAACGAGGACGCACAGCTGGTCATCCTGAGCGTGGGCGAGGACAGCGAGGGCGAATATCTGGACGTTGTGGAGGATGACGAGACTCTGATGGAAGTCAGCAAGCTGTTTGAGCAGCGCCTGAGCGACCAGTTCGAGATCGAGTAATTTCCCTGCACAGACAGATTCCCAGGCAAGACTTCCTGCCCGGCGCGATTTGTTGCGGTTTATATGATCCTACTAATCATTCAACGGGAGCCCGGAGTTCTCCGGCGGATTGCAGACCTCCCCGCCATGGGTCGACCATGGAGGTTCGATGAGGAAGCGTGAATCCGGCGACAGGGCACCCACCTGTCCGTAAGGGTAGGTTTGATTGCCGCAGACGACCGGGCGGGATCTTTTTATAGCATTGCATCCACCGCTGGCCTGCCACAAGGCCAGTGTGTGGATTTTTTTATAGGACAACCTCTCAGGCGCTGACGCGCCACCTCTCCTATTAGGAGAGGTGACATTGTGCAGCAATGACGGAGAGGTTTTGGTGATGATGGAAAGGATGTGCATTGCGGTATGAAAAGCGAACATCTTGTGGGGACGAGCATCCCCCGTTTCACCTACGACACCCCCACGGTGCCGGGCAATGATTTTTACGCCCTGTGCGAGGGGGAGCATCCGCTGTGCATGATCTTCCTGCCCGGGTTCGACCACCCTGTCAGCCGCGAATATATCACCCGTTACCTGAAAACGCTGCCCCAGCTCAAGGGGGCACGGCTTGTCTGTGTGGTGCGTTCCTCGGCGCAGGCGGTGGCAAAGGCCACCCACGGCTCAGATTTCCCCTTTCCTGTCATCTGCGACGGCCCCGGCGTACTGTACGGCTACCTGGGCGTAGAGCAGACCCGTGGCCTGCTGAGCTGGAGCTTTGCGGCCCAGAAGATCTACAAGGCCGCCAGAGATGCCGGTTACCACTACGACACCAAAGCCCCTCAGCTGCTGCCGCTGACGCTGGTGGTGGGCCATCTGGGCAAGATCCTGTTCACCCACTCGGGCCGCAGCCAGACCGACCTGCCCGAGGACTGCGCCGCCATCAGCGAGATCGTGCGGGCTGTGGAAAAGGCCACCGCCCCCACCGACGGCCCCGCAGACCCCCACTGCTCGGATGAGACCCTCACTCTGCCCGATCTGGTGGGGTGGGATAACTGAATGATCCACAAAAACGGCTGCTGCACATTTTCCGTGCAGCAGCCGTTTTTCATTCTTCCGTTTCCTCTGCAAACAGCCCCGGGATGCCGCAGACAGCGGCCACGCCCACCACCGTAAACACGATGCGCGACCAGATAGAGCTGCTGCCACCCAGCAGCCAACCCACAAAGTCAAACTGGAACAGGCCCACAAGCCCCCAGTTGATGCCGCCAATGATCATCAGGATCAGGCACACTTTATAAAAGGTCTGCACAAAAAGACCTCCTTTCCTTTGGGCAGTTTTCCCCATTGGAAAGGAGGTTATACATATTACAGCATCCACTTCGGGCTGATGACCCGCGCGCCGCCCCGATCGGGCCGGGCCACATACACCTGCGGCCACTGCGCCCTGACAGCCTCGGCGGCGCTTCGGGCAGCTTCTTCGCTCTCAAAGATGCCAAACACAGCCGCGCCGCTGCCGGTCATCAGGGCAGTGACAGCGCCGTTCTCTTTCAGCGCGGTCTTAATGGCCTCGTTGTCTCTGGCTCCGCTGCATTCCTCCAGTGCGTTGCCTGCGGCGGCACACACACCTGCCAAATCCTCGGCGCGGATCGCCTTTTCCTGGGCTTCGCAGTCGGGGTGGGTGCTGCTGCCCACTTTGTCATAAGCGGCAAAGGCTTCCGGGGTGGAAACGCCGTAATCGGGCATGACCACCGTGAACCAGCAGTCCGGGCAGGGCGGCAGGGCTTTCATCACATCGCCCACGCCCTGCACCCGGCAGGTGCCGCCCATCAAGGCAAAGGGCACGTCCGCACCGATCTTTGCCCCCAGCGCGCAGAGCTCACTCATGGAGAGCTTTGCGCCGTAAAGGACGTTCAGGCCCACCAGCACACCGGCGGCATCGGCGCTGCCGCCCGCCATACCGGCACGCACCGGCACATTCTTGTAAATGGTGATTTCTACACCCGCCAGCAGGCCGGTATAGTGGAAGAAGGCCAGCGCCGCCTTGATGGCCGTGTTGGAATCGTTGGCGGCCACCGGGCTGCCCGGCAGGGTCAGGCTCAGGTTCTGGCTGCGGCGCAGCACCACCCGCTCGTACAGGGTGATGGCCTGCATCGTCATATCCAGGTTATGGTAGCCGTTGGGCAGCAGGCCCACCACATCCAGCGCCAGATTCAGCTTGGCCGGGGCCAGAACGGTCACGCAGTTCAGTTTTGCCATCGCTCTTCCTCCTCACTGCTCTCCGCTGTTGATGCCGTTTTCTTTCAGGAACTCCCGGATGCGCTTCATGGCCTCGGTCAGGTGCTCCACGCTGTAAGCATAGGAAACACGGCAGTAGCCCTCGCCGGATGCGCCAAAGGCATCGCCGGGCACCAGCGCAACATGCTTCTGCTCCAGCAGCTTTGTGCAGAATTCCTGGCTGGTCATACCGGTGCTCTTGATGCAGGGGAAGGCGTAGAACGCGCCCCGCGGCTCAAAGCAGGTCAGGCCCATAGAGTTAAAGCCGTGCACCACCAGGCGGCGGCGCATGTTGTACTCGTCCCGCATCTTGTCGATCTCACCGTCGCACTCCCGCAGGGCGGTGATGGCCGCATACTGGCTGGTGGTGGGGGCGCTCATAATGGCGCTCTGGTGGATCTTGGTCATAATTTTGATGATGGGAGCCGGGCCGCAGGCATAGCCCAAGCGCCAGCCGGTCATGGCATAGCTCTTGGAAAAACCATTCACCACAATGGTCCGCTCGGCCATGCCGGGCAGGGTGGCAATGGAAACATGGGGCCGCAGGCCGTAGTTCAGCTCGGCGTAGATCTCATCCGAAAGCACCATGACGTTGGTATCCCGCAGGACCTCCGCAATGGCTTCCAGATCCTCCCGCTCCATCACCGCACCGGTGGGGTTGTTGGGGAACGGCATGATAAGGAGCTTGGTCTTGGGGGTGATGGCGGCTTTCAGGGCCTCGGGCCTGAGGCGGAACTCATCCTCCTGGCGGCAGGGCACATGCACCGGCACACCGCCGGACAGGGTGGTGATGGGCTCATAGCAGACAAAGCAGGGCTCCGGGATAATCACCTCATCCCCGGGCTGCACGATGGCGCGGATGCACATATCAATAGCTTCGCTGCCGCCCACGGTCACCAGCACCTCCCGCAGGGGGTCGTAGTGCAGGTGCATCCGGCGCTCCAGATATCTGCAAATCTCCGCCCGCAGCTCTTTCAGGCCTGCGTTGGCGGTGTAGCGGGTGCGGCCATGCTCCAGGCTCTCGATGCCTGCTTCCCGCACAGCCCACGGTGTTTTGAAATCCGGCTCGCCCACGCCCAGACTGATGCACTCGGGCATATCAGCGGCCAGATCGAAGAATTTGCGGATGCCGGAGGGGCGCATCTCCCGTGCGGCAGGCGCGATCAGTTTATCGTAATCCATCACAGAACCGTGCACTCTCTTTCATCGATCTCTTCGTCCTGATACAGGCGGCCCTCTTTTTTATAGGTGCGCAGGACAAAATGGGTGGCAGTGGACAGCACATCGTCCAGCGGGCTCAGGCGCTTTGCCACGAACAGGGCGATCTCCTGGAAGGTCTGGCCCTTGATGACCAGCTGCAGGTCATAGCCGCCGCTCATCAGCAGCACGCTCTCCACCTCGTCAAAGGCAGCAATGGTGGCTGCGATCTCATCAAAGCCGCGGCTCTTCTTGGGGCTGACATTCAGCTCGATGACTGCTTCCACCCGGTTCACCCCGGCCTTTTCCCAGTCCACAAGGGTCTTGTAGCCCTTGATGATGCCCTGCGCCCGGGCCAGGTCGATCATAGCCGCCACCTCGGCGGGGGATTTATTCAGCATGGTGGCAATGTCCTCAATGGGCAGCCGCGCATTGTCTTCCAGAATCTTCAAAAGCTGTTCCATGGTCGTTTCTCCTTTGTTTTGCGCGGGTGGGCGCACCCGCCCCGCTGTTATTTTTCAGTATAGCACAAGAATCGCCGCTTTGCATCTTGTTTTTTACATCAAAGCGGTATAGAATGTCTTTTCCGCCTGAAAACTGCTCTTTTTTCCAAAAAGAGTGTTCAAAAATCGGCAAATCTGCTATACTGGAATTAAACCCTTCCGTCAAAGCCCTCCGTCAAAGCCTGACGGCTTTGCCACCTTCCCTAATAGGGGCGGCCTTGGCAGAATGATACAGTTTGTGCGGAACGGGGAACTTGCAAAACTCCACGCAACGCCAGAGGCCCCACTACCAGGGGGGCTGGCGCGAAGCGCCTGAGGGGTTTTTACCAGAAACAATGGGGGTAAGGAATATGAAAGCGTTTATCACTGTCATCGGACACGATACCGTGGGCGTTGTTGCCAAAGTGGCCGCCCTTTGCTGCGAGCTGAACATCAACATTGAGGATGTGACCCAGAGCGTTCTGCAGGGCATGTTTGCCATGATCATGCTGGTGGACATCTCCAAGTGCAGCGTCAGCCATGAGGAGCTGCACGCCCGCACCGATGCTCTGGCCAAGGAGATGGGGATGCAGATCAATCTGACCCGTCAGGAAGTTTTTGACGCGATGCATACCATCTAACAGACAAGACCTCTCAGACGCTTTGCGCCAGCTCCCTTAATAGAGGTGGCATTGCGAAGCAAGGACGGAGAGGTTCAGAAAGGATACTCTTATGAGCATGATGAATACCGGCGACATCCTCGAGACCATCGAGATGTTCACGCAGGACAATCTGGACGTGCGCACGGTCACCATGGGCATCAGCCTGCTGGACTGCATTGATCCGGACCCGAAGAAGGCCTGCGAAAAGATTTACAACAAGATCACCACCAAGGCAGCCGATCTGGTGCCCGCCGTAGAGCATATCAGCGCCGAGTACGGCATTCCCATCATCAACAAGCGGATCAGCGTCACCCCCATTGCCATGCTGCTGGGTGCCTGCCCCGATGCAGACCCCGTGGACTTTGCCAAGGCACTGGATGCCGCAGGCAAAAAGGTGGGCGTGAACTTTGTGGGCGGCTACACCGCCCTTGTGCACAAGGGCTTCTCGGCCGGTGACCGCCGCCTGATCGAGTCCATCCCCCGCGCACTGGCCGAGACCGACATCGTGTGCAGCTCGGTGAATATCGGTGCCACCAAGGCGGGCCTGAACATGGATGCCATCAAGCTGATGGGCGAAGCCGTGAAGAAGGCCAGTGAGCTGACCGCCGACCGCCAGTGCATCGGCGCGGCAAAGCTGGTGGTGTTCTGCAACGCACCCGAGGACAATCCCTTCATGGCCGGTGCATTCCACGGCCCCGGCGAGCCCGACTGTGAGATCCACGTCGGCGTTTCCGGCCCCGGCGCTGTGCGCGCCGCGCTGGCAAAGCTGCCCAAGGATGCTCCCATCGACGAGGTGGCGGAGCTGGTCAAGCGCACCGCCTTCAAGATCACCCGCGTGGGCCAGCTGGTGGCCAATCTGGCCTCCAAGGCTCTGGGCGTACCCGCGGGCATCATCGACCTTTCGCTGGCCCCCACCCCTGCTGTGGGCGACAGCGTGGCCAACATTCTGGAAGAGATGGGCCTTGAGACCTGCGGCTGCTGCGGCACCACGGCCTGCCTGGCCCTGCTGAACGATGCTGTGAAGAAGGGCGGCGTGATGGCCTCCAACCATGTGGGCGGCCTCTCCGGTGCCTTTATCCCCGTCAGCGAGGACGACGGCATGATCCATGCCGCCGAGTGCGGCTGCCTGACCATCGAAAAGCTGGAAGCCATGACAGCTGTCTGCTCGGTGGGCATCGATATGGTCATCATCCCCGGCGACACCACCCCCGCTGTCATCAGCGCCCTGATCGCCGACGAAGCCGCCATTGGCATGGTGAACAGCAAGACCACCGCTGTCCGCGTCATTCCCGCCATCGGCCGCAAGGCAGGCGAGATCCTGGATTTCGGCGGTCTGCTGGGCTATGGCCCCATCATGCCGGTCAATCAGCGTGACCCCTCGGTGTTCATCAACCGCGGCGGCCGCCTGCCGGCTCCCATGCAGTCCCTGAAGAACTAAAAGGAACAACCTTCTCAGTCAATGCTTCGCATTGCCAGCTCCCCTGAAGGGGGAGCCCTTGGCATTACAGTCAGGCTTCACTGCAAAAATCAAGTATCAGAATAAAACGTGTCAAGCAGGCCCATTCTCTGGTTATCATTTCCAGAAAAGGGGTCTGTTTTTTATGCTGCCATTCTTTGCCCGCACGCTCACCCGCCGTGAGATGGCGCTGGGGTGCGCTGTGCTTTCCCTTGCGCTGCTCTTGAGCGCCCTGCCTGCTGCCCTGCGCTGGGGGCAGGCGCAGCTGGACACCGGGGCCCTCCTCTGCGCCGACACCCTGCGCTTCCACATCCGGGCCGACAGCGATTCCCCTGCCGACCAGACCGCCAAGCTCGCCGTGCGGGATGCCGTTCTGGCCTACGCCGATACCCGCTGCACCGCACAGGACAAGCCTGCCGCCCTGCGCTGGGCGGCAGAGAACCTGCCCGCACTGGAGCTGACGGCCCGGGCCGTGCTGGCAAGGCGGGGGATCTTTTCCACCGTTACGGTACAGCTGGTGGAAATGTACTTTGATACCACCCGCTATTCCACCGGCATCCTGCCCGCCGGGCGGTATCAGGCCCTGCGCATCGACCTGGGCGGCAATGCCCGCCACGGCAAAAACTGGTGGTGCGTGCTCTACCCGGGGCTGTGCCGCTCTGCCTGCGGCACCTACGCCCTGCCGGAGGAAAACGATCTGGTGTGTGGGTCGTATGTGGTGCGGTTCAAGTGTGTGGAGTGGTGGCAGCGGGTGACGGCAAGCCGGGAGGATAAGGTGCTGGTCGAAACCTCTCCGTCATCCCTTCGGGATGCCACCTCTCCTAGTAGGAGAGGCAAGAGCACAGCAGCGTAAACTTGGCTCCCCTACTAGGGGAGCTGTCGCCAAAGGCGACTGAGAGGTTGTACAAGGGCACACCTCCCCACAGCGCTGCATACGCTGTCGTGGAAGGAGTGTGACCACAATGGCGATCCCCGCTTATTATTCGTTGATCCAAAAGGGCTCCTACGGCCCGGACGAAGCCCTGGTGCAGACCTGGCTGAACGGCGTGCGTGACCAGTGCAGCTATTACCCCGCACTGACCATAGACGGCCGCTTTGGCACCAGGAGCGAAAACGCCGTGAAAGAATTCCAGCTCCGGAACAATATGAACATGGACGGCAAAGTCGGGGCAAACACCTGGAACGTCCTCTACGCAAAGTACACCGCAAAGCACGGGCTGGCGGTGCCCTATCCCGGCATCGTGATGCGCACCGGCATGTCCGGCGGCACCATCCGGCTCATCCAGCAGAAGCTCAACACGCTGGGGGAGAAGATCGGCACGGACGGAAAGTTCGGCTCCCGGACTGCCGCCGCTGTTCAGCGGTTCCAGCGCCGCAACGGCCTGACCGCTGACGGTGCCGTGGGCAAGGCCACCTGGGAGAAGCTGTTCCCCGCTAGTTAAAAATTTCAATCGGCTCCGGGCAAAAATGCGGTTAAGAGATCTTCACGCCGACAGGCGGGAATCTCCAGCATTTTTGTTCGGAGCCCTCTGCTTTGGGGTTACTAGGGGCGAGCAGCCCCTAGTTCGTGCCTCCCGCGCTTCGAAAGTAGCGGGTGCTTTTCTGGTTCTCTTTTGGCACGCAAAAGAGAACATTCCGTGGTATAATAGAGCCATCCTTTTAGAAAGGGGGCTTCCCCATGCGTTTTCTCCACCTCTCCGACCTGCACCTGGGCAAACGGGTCTGCGAGTTCTCCATGCTGGACGACCAGCGCTATATTTTAGAGCAGATCTTATCCCTGCTCGATTCCCACCCCGTGGATGCCGTGCTGCTGGCCGGTGACCTGTACGACAAACCCGTGCCGCCTGCCGAGGCAGTCCGCCTGCTGGACTGGTTCCTCACCGAGCTTTCCCGCCGGGAACTGCCGGTGTTCGCCATCTCGGGCAACCACGATTCCGCCGACCGGGTGGCCTTTGGCTCTGCCCTGCTGGCCGAAAGCAGGGTCTACGTCTCGCCGGTGTTTTCCGGCCCGCCGGAGCCCATCACCCTCACCGACGCACACGGCCCGGTCGATCTGTACTTACTGCCCTTTCTGAAGCCCACCATGGTGCGGCACGTCTGGCCGGACGCGCCCATTGAGAGCTACAACGATGCCCTTGCCTGCGTGCTGGATCACTGTTCGCCTGACCCGGCCCGCCGCAGTGTGCTGGTGGCACACCAGTTCGTGGCAGGAGCTGCCTCCTGCGAGAGCGAGGAGCCCAGCGTGGGCGGCATCGACTGGGTGGATGCCGCCCTGTTCGACAAGTTCGACTATGTGGCGCTGGGGCATCTGCACAGCCCCCAGAAGGTGGGCCGGGACACCCTGCGCTACTGCGGAACGCCGCTGAAATATTCCTTCTCGGAGGCCAGCCAGCACAAGAGCGTGACCTTTGTGGAGCTGGATGAAAAGGGCAGCGTGACCATTGCCACCGAACCGCTGGTGCCCCGGCACGATCTGCGGGAGCTGCGCGGCAGCTACATGGAGCTGACCGACCGCCGCAATTACGAGGGCACCGCCGTGGACGACTACCTGCACATCACCCTGACCGATGAGCAGGACATCCCCGAGGCACTGGCCCGCCTGCGGGTCATCTACCCCAACCTGATGCGGCTGGATTACGACAACCGCCGCACACAGACCCGGCAGGAGCTGGATGCCCCTGCAAAGGCCGAACAGAAAACGCCGCTGGAGCACTTTGCGGATTTTTACCAGCTGCAGAACAACCAGCCCCTGACCCATGAGCAGGCGGCATTCTGCCAGCAGCTCATTGAAAGCATCTGGAAGGAGGAGGACGCATGAGACCGCTCAAGCTGACCCTCTCGGCCTTTGGCCCCTATGCAGGCACCACCACCCTGCCGCTGGAGCAATTGGGCAGAGGCGGGCTCTACCTTGTCACCGGCGACACCGGCGCGGGCAAGACCACCCTGTTCGATGCCATCACCTACGCCCTGTACGATCATTCCAGCGGCGGCGTGCGGGATGGGGCCATGCTCCGCAGCAAATACGCGGACCCCGGCACCCCCACCTTTGTGGAGCTGGAATTTGAGGTGCGGGGACAGCGGTACACCGTCCGGCGCAACCCGGAGTATCTGCGCCCCAAGGCCCGGGGCGAGGGATTCACCACTGAAAAGGCGGATGCCGCCCTGACCTATGCCGACGGCCGCCCGCCTGTGACCAAAGCCAAGGAGGTAACTGCCGCTGTCATTGATATCATCGGACTGGACTACAACCAGTTTTCCCAGATCGCCATGATCGCGCAGGGACAGTTCACCCGGCTGCTCAACGCCACCACTGAGGAGCGGAGCAAGATCTTCCGGAAGCTGTTCCGCACCCAGCGCTACCAGAAACTGCAGGAGGCGCTGGCCGAGGAAAACTCTGCCCTCACAGCCCGACGCGCTGCCCTGAATGCAAAGCTGGACGCAGTGCTTGCGGGCATCTCGTATGATGCCGCAGACCCGGAGGCCGAAGTGCTGGGGGCGCTCTCGGCGCAGATGCCGCCGGACGCAGTGACCCCCCTGCTGGAGGGGCTGACCGCCCGGCAGGAAGCCGCCGCCGCACAGGCCGCAGACGCGCTGGCTGCGCTGGACAGGCAATTGAGCACGTTACAGACCACGCTGGGCGCGGCAGAGCAGGCAGAGCGCCAGCGGCAGGAGGTTGCCAGAGAGCTGGCCAAGGCCCGTAGCACCGCCCAGCTGGAATCCGCCAAGGCCAACACCCGGCGCAAAACGCTGGAAGCACTGGATGCGGCACTCACGGCCTCTGAAGCAGAGCTTGCCGCTCTGGCCGATGCCGACACCCGCCGGGTGGAGCTGGAGGCCGAAGCGGCCCGCCTTGCCCAGCGGGAAACCGCACTGAACGAGCTGGCCCGGAGCCTGACAGAGTGCCAGCACCGGAACACCGCCGCACGCACCGCGCAGGAGGCCTACCGGCAGGCGGCGGGCAGACAGACCGAGGCCCATTCTGCCCGTGACACACTGGAGCGTGCTTTTCTGGATGCGCAGGCGGGTCTGCTGGCTCAGACGTTGGAAGAGGGTGCCGCCTGCCCTGTCTGCGGCAGCACCCACCACCCGGCCAAAGCCCACCTGCCCCGCACCGCCCCCACCGAAGTGCAGGTGAACCAAGCCAAGCAGGCCGCCGCCCAGGCCGACAGCGCCGCACAGGAGGCCAGTGCCGCCGCGCGGGAAGCGCTTACGCGGGAGCAGGAGGGCCGCGCCCAGCTGCGGAAGGATGCCGAAGCGCTCCTGCCCGAACGGTTCACTTCGCCCGAGGGGCCGGTGCCCCTGACCGTGGGCCTGCTCAAGACTGCGCTGGCCGAGGAGAACGATGCTCTGCACACCGCACAGGCTGACCTGAAACAGCGCCAGACCAAAAACCATACCGACTGCCGCCGCAAAAAAGAACTGGAAGCCCAACGCAAAGCACAGGCAGAACAGCGCACCGCTCTGGAAGCACAGGTGACGGCAGCCCAGCAGGCTGCTGCCGCCGCCCAGGCTGCGGTGCAGACACTGGAAGCTCGGCAGGCTGCGGAGCATACCGCGCAGCCCCAGATGATCGCGGCGCTCAAGGCAGAGCAGAACGAGCTGCTGGCCCGGCGCAAAGCCCTTGCCGCACAGGAGAAAGACCTGAACGCCCGGCTGCTGCCCAACCGGAGGGCGCTGGCCGATCACCGGAAGCTTGCCGACCAGCGGGACGCGCTGGATGCCCGTTGGCAGTGGGTAAACGCGCTGGCCTCCACGGCGGGCGGCACCCTGAGCAGCAAGCAGAAGATCCGGCTGGAGGCCTACATCCAGATGAACTACCTCGACCGCATCCTTGTCCACGCCAACACCCGTCTGATGCAGATGACGGCGGGCCAGTACGAGCTGGAGCGCATCGGTGCCGAGAACCAGCGCAGCCAGTCGGGCCTTGACCTGGGAGTCATCGACCACTACAACGGCACCCGCCGCAGTGTCAAGACCCTGTCCGGCGGCGAGAGCTTCAAGGCCTCGCTGGCGCTGGCCCTGGGTCTTTCCGATGAAGTCCAGAGCACCGCAGGCGGCATCCGGCTGGACACCCTCTTCCTCGATGAGGGCTTCGGCTCGCTGGATGAGGAATCGCTGGAGCAGGCCATCCGGGTGCTTTCCGGCCTGACCGAAGGCGACCGGCTGGTGGGCATCATCTCCCATGTCGCCGCCCTGAAGGACCGCATCGACCGGCAGGTGGTCGTGCATAAGGAGCGGAGCGGGGGCAGCTGGGTGGAGATTGTGACGTAACCCCACCGACAAAGCCTATCGGCTTTGCCACCTCCCCTGGTAGGGGAGGCCTTGGCAGAGCGGTTCAGCCTGCGCATAAAGGGGAACTCACCAAACTCCATGCAACGCCAGAGGCCCCACTACTAGGGGGGCTGGCAATGCGAAGCATTGACTGAGGGGTTTCACCCCTTTCCCGCATAAACGGCCACACCTCCGCACACATTAAGTGCGGAGGTGTTTCTTATGTCCCACAAGCAAAAGCATGTCGGCCCCACATCCAGCCGGGTGAGCCCGCCGCTGGGGGCACTGCCCAGCCAGCCGGACAGCCCGGAGGTGCAGCTGCCGCTGCCGGAACCGGATCTGCCGCCGATCCAGGCGGTCCCCATGACGGACGGCACACCGGCAGCCTGCATGCAGAAAAACGCCGAGGAATTTCTGGCAGGAAATACACCTGGCGTAATGGCGCAGTATGCCCCCGGGCTGTTCAGCACTGAGCAGAAGCGAAACAGCCGCCAGCCCGCACCGGATGACCCGGAGGCGGTAAAAGAACTGGTTCGCCTGCGGGAAGAGGAGCCTTATGGTTGACCCTCTCCGTCACGCTCCGCGCGTCAGCTCCCCTCGCAGGGGAGCCCTTGGCAGAACGCACCGTTTTGCGGATATCACATCCGGCTTCTGCAAGTAAATTTAAAATTTTCAAATTATTTTCCAATTACCTGTTGAAATCTTCGCCGCGTTCTTATATTATGATAACAAACAAAGCAAAGGCAGGTAAGGAAACATGGCAGAAATCAAATACGAAGTGGTCCAGCGCATTGCAGTGCTGTCTCAGCGTCCCCGCGGCTGGGAGCGCCAGCTCAACCTCATCAGCTGGAACGACGGCGAACCCAAGTACGACATCCGCGATTGGTCCCCGGACGGTACCCGCATGGGCAAGGGCATTTCCCTGAGCGGCGAAGAGCTGGCCATCCTCAAGGGCATTCTGGAAGATCTGGAGCTGTAAGATGGACTACCGCGAGGAGTTTTTGCAGATCTGGCACCAGCATGTCTCCCGCCCGGGCAGCGAAAAGCTGCTGGACTGGCTGGACAACAAGACGGATTTCTTCTCGGCTCCGGCCTCCACCCGGTTCCACGGGGCCTGTGACGGCGGCCTGTGCATGCACAGCCTGAACGTCTACCATGCCCTCCACGACGGCTTTTTCACCGAGGGCGAGAGTGAGGAGAGCTATGCCATCTGTGCTCTGCTGCACGATCTGTGCAAGGCCAACTACTACAAAAAGGGCACCCGCAATGTGAAGAACGATGCCACCGGCCAGTGGGAAAAGGTGCCCAGCTACAGCGTGGAGGATCTGTTCCCCTATGGCCACGGTGAAAAGAGCGTGTTCCTAATCGAGCGGTTTATGAAGCTGAAGGTCGAGGAAGCGGTAGCCATCCGCTGGCACATGGGCGGCTTTGACGATGCGGCCAAGGGCGGCTGCTTCGCCATCTCGGAAGCTTACGACAAATATCCGCTTGCCGTCAAGCTCCACATTGCCGACCTGAAGGCCACCTACCTCATGGAACACCGCACCAGCGCCGTGCGGTAACATCCCCAAGACGCAAAAAAGACGATGCACAGCGTTTGTGCATCGTCTTTTTGTTATACAGTCATTAAGCTTTCCAGCTGATGTACCAGATCCACCGCCTGATGGTCGAGTGCCGTGGTGGGCTTCCAGTCCGGCTGCGCAAAGGGGCGGCGTTCTTCCTCCGGTTCCGGCGGTGCGGCCTGCGGGGCAGGCTCCTGCTCCGGTACAGCATCCGGCTGGGGCTGCTCTGCCTTGGGGGCATCCGCCGCCGGGTGGAACACGATCACCGGCAGGCCGGGCTGTTCCAGCACCTTGGGCTGCGGAGGCACGGGCGGCAGCAGGCTGTTTGCCCGCGCCTGCTCACATAGGGCTTCCAGCTCGGCGTTCTCCTGCCGCAGTGCCACCATCTCCCGCTCACAGGCGTAAAGCCGGGTCTGGTAACGGCGGATCTCCGCATTGGCAGCGGCAAGACGGCGGTTCAACAGCTCCGCCTGAGCGGGCTGGCTCGGGAGCCGTCTCCCGGTTTCCGGTTCGACCTGCGCCATCTTTTCCTCCACTTCCTGCATCCTGCGCAGAGCGCGGCGGTACTCACGGGCAGCGGCGGCACAATAACGCTCCACACAGCGCAGCACGCTGGTTCTGCGGCAGTTCAGCCATTCGGTGCGCAGCCAGATGTCGTTTGGTACCATCTCTGCTCCTCCCGCTCACGCGCGCAAGAGACCACGCCCCCTCCCGGGCGGTTCACACTGTAACTTACAAACTTACTTGCGCTTATTCAGGATCGCCAGCAGCTCATCGTAGTAACGGTTGTCGCTGCCCTCTTCCTCCACCGGCTTTGCAGCGCTGTTTGCGGCAGCAGCAGGCTGCTGCTTTGCGGCACCCGCGCCGGACACATCAGAGCTGAACACTGCGCTGGGGGTGGAAGCACCGGCACCGGCGGCGTTGTTCAGGCTGCTGCGCAGACCATCGGCGGCCTTGTTGTCAAAGCCGGTGGCCACAACGGTAACGCGCATCTCATCGGACAGGTTCTCATCGAACGCAGTACCCCAGATGATGTTTGCATCGGGGTGAGCGCTCTGGGTGATGAGGCCGGCAGCAGTCTCGACATCCTCCAGGCCGATATCGGGGCTGGAGGTGATGTTGATGATCACGCCGTGTGCACCGGCAATGCTGGTTTCCAGCAGCGGAGAGGAGATCGCAGCCTTGGCGGCGTTCTCTGCCTTACCTGCGCCCTTGGCGCTGCCCACGCCCATGTGGGCGTAACCGGCATCCTTCATAATGGAGCGCACGTCGGCGAAGTCCAGGTTGATGAAGGCGGGCACATTGATCAGAGCAGAGATGGATTCCACGCCCTGACGCAGCACATTATCGGCGGCCTGGAAGGCATTCATCAGGGTGATCTTTTCCTGGCTGATCATCTTCAGGCGCTCATTCGGGATAACGATCAGGCTGTCAACGTGCATGAGCAGGTTTGCAATGCCCTGCTCTGCCAGGCCCATCTTGCGCTTGCCCTCAAAGGAGAAGGGCTTGGTGACGATGCCCACGGTCAGGATGCCCAGATCGTGCGCCACCTCAGCCACAACGGGAGCCGCACCCGTGCCGGTACCGCCGCCCATACCGGCGGTGATAAAGACCATCTGGGAGCCCTTCAGGGCATTTGCGATCTCGTCCTTGCTTTCCTCGGCAGCACGCTGGCCGATCTCGGGATCAGCGCCCGCGCCGCGGCCCTTGGTGAGCTTGGAGCCCAGCTGCACCTTGGTGGCAGCATGGT
>OIXS01000417.1_pt1 | contig 26847 bp, 29 predicted proteins | sample 1587841 | NCBI WGS metagenome assembly OIXS01 (sample SAMN03283254) | human gut metagenome | biome: human-associated habitat; material: feces | host: Homo sapiens | place: USA | collected 2013
GAGCGGGCAGAAGATGCCCGCGAGCATGCCGAGCCGCGCCGTGAGGAAGAGCCCTGCGGGGATCATCCACGCCGCGGTCACCGTGTTGGCGAGCGCGCAGAGGAGCATCGTGAGCGTGCCCGCGGCCGTGAGGCCCTGCGAGGAGAACGCCGATCCCGCGAGGTAGATGCCGAAGACCACGAGGTTCGAGAGCGCGCAGAGCGCGAGGCACCAGAGCGCCTTGGCCCACCAGGCGCGCCTGAGCGGGAAGCCCAGGCCCAGAAGCCCCCGCATCCGCGTGCGCGCGTCCGCCCGCGCGACGCACGCCACCACGAGCGAGAGAGCCACGGGCAGGAAGAGCGCGTACCAGTAGTTCCACGCGCTGAAGATCTGCACGCCCCGGTAGGGCATCGCGCCGAGCAGCGGCATCGGCAGCGCCATGAGCACGGCCAGGCGAACCGGTGCCGCGTGGCGCGACTTCAGGGCCTCGGCGCGCAGGCCCGCGAGCAGGCCGCCTTTCTCGCCCGTCATGCCGCCACCTCCCCGCGCGCTCGACGCCCCTCCCGGCAGACGCTCATGAAGAGTTCCTCGAGGTCCTGCCCGGGCCGAAGCGCATCCTCGTAGGCGAGGCGCCCCCCGTAGATAATGCCGATGGTGTCAGCCATCTGCTGCACCTCGGAGAGGATGTGGCTCGAGACGATCACCGCCGTGCCCGCCGCCGCGAAGCCGCGGATCTGGTCGCGCAGCTCCTCGATGCCGATGGGGTCGAGGCCGTTGGTGGGCTCGTCGAGCACGAGCAGGCGTGGCCGGGCGATCAGCGCCAGCGCGAGCCCCAGGCGCTGCCGCATGCCCATCGAGAAGCGCCCGGCGCGCTTCTTCCCGGTGTCCGCGAGGTCCACGGCGGCGAGCACCTCATCTACGCGGCTCTCGGGAAGGCCCAGCAGCGTGGTGCGAACGCGCAGGTTCTCGCGCGCGGTGAGGTTGGGGTAGAGCGGCGCCTCCTCGATGAGGCTGCCGATTGCGTAGAGGTCCTCGCGGCGCCAGGCGTGCCCGGCAAAGAGGATCTCCCCGGCCGTCGGCCGCAGCATCCCGCAGATCATCTTGAGCGTTGTCGACTTGCCGGCTCCGTTGGGACCGAGCAGCCCGTACACCTCGCCCTCGCGGATATGAAGGCTCACGTCGGCCACGGCGTCCTGCGCCTGGTCGCCGCGGCCGAAGCGCTTGGTGAGCCCACGTGTCTCGAGCATGTAACCCATGGGTTCGTCCTTTCTCTTCCGGGCGCGCGGGCCGAGTCACCGTGCCCGCGCGCCTTACCTTTCGGGTTCACCATCCATGATGGGGCGCGTTTCTAACGAAGCCGTAACGGCCGTTGGGCTCTTTTGGCGCCAGCCCTTCTCGACCCGTACGCCACTCATGGTATGTTTATCGCGATAACAAGGACGGAGGTGCCCGTGGCACGCAATAAGTACCTGACTTTTTTGTTTAAAAATCAATTACTTAAAGCAACGAAGAATCAACGACTTTCCCCCTTAATTCGTCTGCGCAACAAAAACCTGTACACAAGCCTCCAAAAAAGACATGTTTGGTATGTTTGGTGGCTGATGTACACAAAAGCGATAGACATCCCGTCCGATACCGTCCTCATGTCTGGACTCTCTATGCTCGCGCTGGATAGACATCGCTAGAACGGGTATAGTATCGAAAGTTTTGTCGTTTACCAGCGGGGGAGTCCTGTGGCCATCAAAAAGAAGATCAAAAAGGAGCTTATCGGCACTTCCGATTACCCGTCGAATAAGATCTTCACGATCTCCAATTTCATTACCTTCACGCGCCTGATCCTCACGCTGGTCTTCCTGTACCTGTTTGTGACGGACAACAACCGTGTCGTCGCCATCGTCATCTATGCCATCGCGGCCTCCACCGACTGGATGGACGGCCAGATTGCCCGCATGACCAAAACGGTCTCGTGGCTCGGCAAGATTATGGATCCCATCTGCGACCGTGCGCTGCTATTTACCGGCGTACTGGGCCTGGTGGTCCGCGGCGAGCTTCCCATCTGGGTCTGCGTGCTCATCATTGGTCGCGATATCTACCTTGGTATCGGCACGCTCATCGTGCGCCACTATCACCGCCGCCCCATCGACGTCGTCTTTCCCGGCAAGATTGCCACGGCGCTGCTCATGACCGGCTTCTCGCTCATGCTGTTGGGCTTTCCCACTGTGGACGGCTGGCATCTGCTACCCGCCACGCTCACGGCCTTCCCGGGCCTCAACGGCAGCCCGGTACCGCTCGGCATCTTCTTCGTGTATGGCGGCGTCATCTTCTCCATGCTCACCGCTGTCATCTATTCCATTAAGGGTGGAGCGGCCATTAAACAGGCTGTCGCGCGTCCCGAGGACGAAGACATCGACTTTCTTAACCCCGAAATCGAAGACTAAGCCATTGGGGTATGATTACGTACAGTTCATTCTTTGCGGCATGTCCGCGTTAAGTTAGGGGTTGTCATGGACAACATGGTTAACAATATGCCTCAGAACGATAAGGCCTCAGACGCCACCTGCGTTTTCCGCGTTCCTTCGAGCGATGTCACCGTTCCCGACCTCATGGCCAACGTGCACATCACCGCGCCCGTGTTGTCTATCGTCAAGGGCCCGCAAACCGGCGCCGCCTTTGAGCTCGAGGACAATGTGACCACCATCGGCCGCGATCCCGCCAACGGCATCTTCCTCAACGACATGACCGTGTCGCGTAGCCACGCGCGCATTATTCGCGAGGGTCTGGGTGCCCGCATCGAGGACCTGGGCTCGCTCAACGGTACGTGGGTTGACGGCGCTATCGTCAACGGCGCCCCGTTGCACGATGGCTCTTCCGTCCAGATCGGTACGTTTACGCTCATCTACCACGAGAGCACGCCGGAGCGCATCGAAACCGGTGAGTAGGGCATGGCCGAACGCAATTATCTGAGTATCGGCCAGGTCGTCAATCTACTTCGAGGCGCATACCCCGATCTTTCGAACTCAAAAATTAGATTTCTCGAAGATGAGGGGCTCATCACCCCTCATCGTACGCCTAAGGGATATCGTCAGTACTCCAAAGAGGACGTTGACCGCCTGGAGGTCATTCTGCACCTCCAGAAGACTCGCTACATGCCGCTCAACGTGATCAAGCAGCGCCTGGAAAACGCCACGGACCTGTCTACGCTCGCCTACGAGGTGGGCCTGTTGTCCGATGTTCCGCTTAAGACGGAGCCCAAGGAGACCAAGCAAAAGCTGCATCCCATCGAGACGATTCCCGACATGCTCGGTGTTGAGATCTCGTTTATCCGCTCCCTGGCCGAGAACGATCTTATTCGCATCATCAAGAGCCCGCAGAACCGAGAACTCGTCGATGGCCGAGATTTCCCGATTATCCGTTACTGCTCGGAGCTGTCGCGCTTCCACATTGAGCCGCGCAACCTGCGTCAGTACGTATCGTCGGCAAACCGCGAGTCTTCGATGTTTGAGCAGGTTCTCGTGAGCATGCTCGGCATGGATACCTCCGATGACGAGCGCGACGCCAAGCTCGAGCGCGCTTTTAAGAAGCTGCACGACCTCACCGAGGGTGTGCACACCGCGCTCCTTAAGAACCGTGTCTTTGAGTCGCTCAATGCCGTGGTCGAGGACGCTGACATCGATGCTCTCGATGAGGAGATCACGCGTTCCGAGTCCACCAAGGCTAAAAGCGAAGAGACATCTACCTCCGCGGTCTCCGTGCGTGAGGAATCCCTCGTGCAGCCTCTCAAGGTTGTCGCCCCCTCGCACGCAGCCACCGCCAGCGCGGCCAAATAGACGCTGCTACAAACCAGCCTCCCCTGAAAGGTCATGCCATGTACGACTTCGAATCTCACATCGTCGACATCCCCGACTATCCCGAGCCCGGAGTTGTCTTTAAGGACATCACGCCGCTCTTTGGTAATCCCGAAGCGCTAAAGGCCATGGTAGATGCCCTGGCCGAGCATTTTGCCGGCATGGGCATCACCAAGGTCGTGGGTCCCGAGGCTCGCGGCTTTATGGTCGGCGTGCCCGTGGCCGTCGCCCTGGGCGCTGGCTTTGTGCCCGCACGCAAGCCGGGCAAGCTGCCTCGCAAGACGGTGAGCGAGAGCTACGAGCTCGAATATGGCACCGACTCTATCGAGATCCACGCCGATGCCATTACCTCTAAAGATACCGTGTTGATTCTGGACGACTTGGTCGCGACGGGCGGAACCGTCGAGGCAACAGGTAAACTGGTGCGAGATATGGGCGCAAAGCTTGTGGGTTACGGTTGTATCCTCGAGCTTGCGTTTCTTAACCCGCGCAAGAAGCTCACGCCTTCCAACGAGGACGTCGAGCTCTTTAGCCTGGTAACGGTGGACTAGCCGCTACCCTTAGATACCGGAAAGGAAGCTCCATGCGCACAGCAAATACGCACAAAAACATGGCACGCTGCGCTGCTACGGCAACCCTCGCTTGTGTTTTGGGCCTGGGCCTCGCGGCTCCGGCCTATGCCGATACCGCATCCGACCTTGCCGCCGCTCGTACCAAACTCGAGCAGATCGGCACGCAGACCCAGCAAATTCATGAAGAACTCTCCGCACAGACGCAGGAGCTTGATCAGACTGCAGGCGAGATCACGCAAAAGCAGCAAGAGATTGCCGAGGGCCAGGCAAAGCTTTCGAGCTACGTTGCCGGTGAGTACAAGACCGGCGGTCTGAGTCTCCTTCAGGTTCTGACGGGCGTCGACGATCTGGGCGACATGCTCAACCGTCTGTTCTATTACGGCAAGGTTTCCGACAAGCAGGCCCAGACCATTCAGGATGTCAAGGACCTTAAGCAGCAGCTCACTGATAAGCAGGCCGAGCAGGAGAAGAACGTCGCCGCGACGCAGAAGAAGGTCGACGAGCTCAACGCCCAGCAGGCTGAGGCCCAGAGTGTCGTGAGCTCCCTGGACTCCCAGCTGCAGGCCGAGCTTGCCGCCGAGGCTGAAGCCAACGCAGCACTTCAGGCCGGCATTAACGCCAGCACCGCCGAGAAGGCTACGGTGAGCAACGACACCGCCGGTACGACTGAGAACACCAACGATGGCGGCAATACGCCCGCGCCCACTCCTACGCCCGCTCCGGCCCCTACGCCGCAGCCCGCCCCGGCTCCGGCTCCGGCTCCGACGCCTTCCGCACCGAACCAGTCTGTTGACGGCGGCTCCGTTGTTTCGCGTGCCTACAGCAAGCTGGGTTGCGCTTATTCCTGGGGCGGCATTGGACCGGACAGCTTTGACTGCTCCGGTTTTGTAAGCTACTGTCTCACGGGCCGCTACTGCCGTCTGGGCACCACCGGCACCTTCATGGGTTGGACCCGCGTGTCCGACCCGCAACCGGGCGATGTCGTGGTTAACTCCTACCATACTGGCATCTATATCGGTAATGGTCAGATGATCCATGCTTCCGACTACAAGACGGGCGTCATCATCAGCTCCGTCGCAGCCGGCATGAACAACAACTACATTTTCGTGCGCTACTAAGTCACTCTGTATAGCAAACGAATGTGAACCTCGTGGCCTTTGGGCTGCGAGGTTCATTTATTTGTGACCGTGCTCCATACATGACCCCAATGAGCTAGTTTTCAATACTAGATGCACGTTTCAAAGGTAAGCAAGATGGCTATAATAAATGAGAAACATCTAGAAAGGACCCTCTATGAGCTGGGCACTTATCTCCGATTCGAGCTGCAACCTCCGCGATTGGCAACCGACCGCGCCCCATACCACCTTTGCATTTGCACCCCTCAAAATTCGAGTGGGGGAGCGCGAGTTCGTCGATGACCTCACGCTCGATGTTCACGAACTCAATTGCGCCGTGCAGGCGGAGTCGAGCGCTTCTTCGAGCGCCTGTCCGAGCGTAGGCGAGTGGACCGAACTCTTTAGGCTTGCCGACAAGACGATTTGCATGCCCATCTCCGAGGGAGTCTCGGGAAGCTACAATGCCGCGGCCACCGCACGTGACATGGTGCTTGCCGAGGAGCCGGACCGTCAGATTCATTTGGTTAACTCGCGAGCCGCAGGTGGCAAAATGGATTTGATCTTCCTGCTGTTCGACCGCTATCTTGCAAGCAACCCAGATGCCTCCTTTGAGGACGCCTGCGCCTATTTCGATAGCTTGGAGCAGAACAGCAAGATCCTCTTTAGTTTGTGCAATTACGAAAACCTTGCGAAGGCCGGACGTATCCCTAAGGCGGCCGGCGTTATTGCTAACAAGCTCAATATCCGCATTTTGGGCACGGCGAGCGAAGCGGGCAAAATTGAACTCGTTGGTCACACCCGCGGCGAAAAGAAGATGCTCACCAAGATTGTCGACACCATGGAGGCCGAAGGCTTTACTGGCGGCGAGGTCGTAATCGACCATGTCGAAAATGAGGCGGGCGCCCAGGCACTTGCCAGCCGCATTGTGGAGCATTGGCCCGGTTCCAAGACCATCATCATGCCCTGCAACGGACTGGATTCATACTATGCCGAGATGCACGGGCTCATTATCGGCTACGGCATGGTCGTTGCTTCGGGCCGATAAAATTCAACTAAACAAAAACACGGGCGGGACAAAGTGTCTGATGACTCTTTGTCCCGCCCGTCTTGTACGTCGGCTAGCTATTAAACCCGTTGAACTTTAGGTAGCTCATTAGATACGCCTTCGATACAAAAGACGATACCGCGCTGCGTACGAGCAGCGACTCGCGTGTGACCTGATGAGCCGTATCGGGTACAGGAACCTGCTCAATGGAAAAAGCCGCGCGAATCGATGCCTCGAGCTGATCAATCACATAATCAAAGGCGGTCGGTGCATCATAGCTCAGGCGCTGAATGTTAAAGAGTGCCTGAACCGCTGCGATGGGCAGCACCTGCTTAAAGATACAAATGGAGATGAGACGCGCAATCTGCTCGCGACCATATTGCTTTTTAACCGGAGCGGGAACGAGGCCGACCTTTACGTAGTTATTGATCATCGATGGCGTAATGACGGGCTGCTCCACACAAATCGAAAGCGGCTCCATCCACTGCGCAACATATTCGATAACCTGATCACGATAGAGCGATACGTTAGGCAGCTGGTCATAGCGCGGCAGGCTCAACGCGTTGAGTTTACGCACCGTATCGGACTGAATAAATGCATCCGGCAGCACCGTCGGCTGAATATCCTCCGGCTTAATGCCGACCGATGTATCGGACATCGGGATAACATGTTTGACGTGGTTCATCAGAGGCCTCCGTTCGTTTACTATATTGTATTCTAGATAATCTAGTTTTGCATACCACATTGCCGCTAAGTAAAAGTGGTTGGACAGCACATTGACGCACCGTCCAACCACTTTGTTTAAAGATAGCAACCTTACATAAGATATATTATCGTACTTATCCGCGTAAGAAAGCGTATGCGCTGGTAGCCGCTATAGCTCCGTCCGAAACGGCGGTCACAACTTGGCGTAAACGCTTGGAACGGATATCGCCGGCAGCAAATAAGCCAGGCGTGCGGGTGGCCATCGATTCGTCGGTTACAATACCGCCGTCGGGCGCCAGATCCACCAGATGTTCTACAAGCTCAGTATGAGGCTGCGTGCCAGCAAAGACAAAAATGCCAAACGAACCAGGATCGAAGGACTCGGAATAGCTGCCACCGGTAGCGTTGTCCTTAAAGGTGATAGTCGCGGGCATGGCCTCGCCTGATAGTTCCACAATACTAGTTTGGTACCTAACTGAAATATTATCTTTTGCGAGCACCTTTTGAACCACGCCATCGGGGGCACGGAACTGATCGCGGCGCAAGACGATGGTCACGCTGCTGGCGATTTCTGACAAGAACAGGGCTTCCTCGCAGGCAGCATTGCCGCCACCGATGACAAAGACCTGTTTACCGCGAAAGAACATGCCATCGCACGTCGCGCAATAAGAAACGCCACGACCGCGATACGTATCCTCGCCAACAAAACCAGCAGATCGCGGCGTGGCACCCATGCAAGCGATAACGCTCGAGGCCAGCGTATCGCCCATATCGTGATGCACCGTAAACAGCGCCGCATCCGCATCGTAATCGATACCCGTAACCATGCTCCATGCAACCTGTGCCCCCAGGCCCTCTGCATGTTGCTGAAACCGCTCGCCGAGTTCGGCGCCACTCAAGAGCGGAATGCCCGGATAGTTCTCGACCTCATTGGTTGTGGCGATCTGTCCTCCCGACATACCTTGCTCAATCACGGTCGTCGTTAGGTTGGCGCGCGCCGCGTAAATGGCTGCAGCATAGCCCGCAGGCCCGCCACCGATAATCGCAACATCGATCGGCTGATGAGTAGTCATGAAGAGACCTCCTGTCGAAAGATTGGCGTTCTTTGCGCTCATACCCAAATTTATGCGAACGTGACACTCATGCACTACAATGATTCTCTGTGAAACAAAGATGAAGGGGAGATATCGATGGATCAGACGCAGACGAGCGACGATGCTCCCCTGCTCACGCACAGCACTCCCCAATCGGAACAAACCACGCTCTTGACTCAGCAAAAACCTCTCGTGACTATCGTGCACGCCTCGGTCGGCTCGGGCCACAAGGCCGCCGCAAATGCAATTGCGCAGGCATTCGACCTCATCCGCGGCACCAATGGCATCCCAGAGGATGTTGAGATTGAAGTGCTCGATATCCTTGATTTTGGACGCATAAAATTCGACGGCAACAAAACGGCCGCCTCGTTTACCGGCGCCACGCGCCCAATCTATGACTTGACCTGGCGTTATACCCTTACCGGACACCTGCTTTGGGGCGGTGGCACGGCATGGTCGCGCATCATGTTCCCCGCATTTAACGAATACGTTCGAACTCGCAGGCCCATTGCCGTGGTAGCCACACATATCACGGCAGCCAACGTCGCCGTCGGCGCGCGCGTCATTACGGGCATCGACTATCCCGTCATTTGCGTACCGACCGATTACGAGGTCGAGGGTTGGTGGCCCCATAAGGACACCGACCTATTCTGCGTAGCAAACGAGTTTATGGCCGAAACACTCCGACCCCGTAAGGTTCCCGAGGCAAAGATCCGCATTACGGGCATCCCCATTCGCGCCGGGTTTGATACGGACTACAACCGCGAGGAAAAACTCGAGAAGTTCAATCTCCCCACAGACAAGCTCGTTGTGCTGGTGATGGCCGGCGCCAGTTTGCCTCAACCGTACGTTCGCTTTCGCGCGGAGATGGACCGCACCCTCCCCTTCCTGCGCAGCTTCGAGGACATGCACTTTGTCTTTTTGCCGGGCAAGGATGCCGAATATGCCACCCGTCTCAAAACGCTTTTCGATGCCATGAAACTCGAGAACGTCACGGTTCTTGACTACGTCGATGACATGGCAGCGCTTATGCACGGCTGTGACCTAGCAATTCTCAAATCGGGCGGACTCACTGTTACCGAATGCCTGTGCGCACACCTACCAATGATTCTGCTGGGCAAGTCCTATGGCCAGGAAAAGGCCAACACCACCATGCTCACCGGCATGGGCGCCAGTATGCATGTCACCACCGCACGCGAGCTCATCGTGACACTGCGCCATCTCCACGATCATCCCGAATCGCTCAAGGCACTGCTCATTAACGGCGAAGTGCTGCGCCGTCCACGCGCAGCCGAGGATATCGCCATCGCAACCATGGAACTTGCAGGCAAGCCCCAAAAACGTAAACGAGCCTTCTGCCGCTTCTACTGGGGCGAAAAACCTGCGCATATCCGCTAGCGTCTTAATGTCCGCTGCTCGGCGTGAGCCGCCCATATATCATTCCATGCTCAAACATTCTCGCTTCGCAGGGGCGCATGAATCCCGCCCGTCCGGGGCTCACCCATATCATTCCATGCTCAAACATTCTCGCTTCGCTTCGCTCGCTGCGAAACTGCGCGTGGAACGATATGGGTGAGCCCCGGACGGGAGTCTTCTTGCTTGAAAACAAAAAACAATCTTTCTATCAAACCGATTCGATAAGGGAACTTTTCATTAATCGAACCGGTTTGCTATAAGATTTTATCTGCTTTTTCTGAAGAAGCCGTTTCAGTTGCTAGCACGTAAGCGAAGCTCTCCCGTGGGAGGCCCCTATATATCGTTCCACGCGCAGTTTCGCAGCGCAGCGAGAATGTTTGAGCATGGAATGATATATAGGGGCCTCCCACGGGAGAGCGGACATTACAATACGCCGCTAGAACCGAAACCGCCGGCCCCTCGATCGGTTTCGTCTAGTTCGTCTACTTCTACGAGATTGACTGTGGGGACTTCTTGAATGACGAGTTGGGCAATGCGGTCGCCTTTGTTGATCTGGATATTGTTGATGGGATCCAGATTGATGAGGATGACCTTAAGCTCGCCTCGATAGTGAGCATCGATGAGACCGGGCGTGTTGACTATAGACAGGCCCTGCTTAATGGCTAGGCCGCTGCGGGGCTGGACAAAGCCGGCGTAGCCATCGGGCAGCGCAATGGCCAAGCCAGTGGAGACCAAGCGGCGCTCAAAGGGCTTGAGGGTGCAGTCTTCGTTGGCACGGAGGTCAAGGCCGGCATCTGTGGGATGAGCGTATTTGGGAAGCTCGACCGTGGGATCGAGACGCTTAATGTTAACGGTAATGTTGGACATGAAATCACCTTAGCTTGTCGAGCTCTTGCAAAAACTCGTCGACGTCTTTGAAATCGCGATAGACCGAGGCAAATCGAATGTAGGCAACCTTGTCGATCTTGGCCAAGCGCTTAAGCACCATATCGCCCAGTTCGTGGGACGTTACAGCCGTCAGCGTACGGGAACGCAGCTCCACCTCGATATCATCGATGATCTCGTTGAGCTTTTTCGTGTCGATATCACGCTTGATCGTGGCGCGCATCAGGCCGACCAGCAGCTTGTTGCGATCGAACCGCTGCTTTGAACCGTCGGATTTGATGACCTCGATGGGATCTTCGCAGCGCTCGAACGTCGTAAAACGATAATTGCACGAACAACATTCACGACGGCGCTTGATAGTGTTGTTCGACTCCTGTATACGGGAATCGACAACGCGGGTATGTGCCTTGCCGCATTTGGGACAGCGCATGGTACCTCCTCCTAAACGATAACAAGGGTACCATGCGGCTGAGCCGAAATCTTACGAACGAGCCGGAACTTTCAGAACTGCACCAGCATCAAGAGAGCCGCGATCGAGGTGATTGACGCTACGAATCATGTCGGAAGTCTCCTGCGTGGAAAGGCCATCGATGGGATGCTCCTGGGCAAGCGACCACAGAGAATCGCCGGACTGCACACGAACCGTCTCGTAGGTAACGTTGGCTACGGAATCGGCATATGCTACGTGACGAGCAGAAAAGACTGACGTGGCGAGCACAAAGAACAGGGTGAATGCTACAGCAACAGCAACAATCGTCGAGGCCTTCAGGGCAACAGGAGCCGAAGCAGCGGCCGCACGCTGGGTGCGAACGGGTTTAGTGGCCACGGCCTGAAAATGGGAGCGTCCACCCTTCACGACCGTGAAGGCAGGCGAGGCGGGCGCCTCGAGCTTAAGAGCAAGGTTTCCCTGGACCATATCCGCTGCGTTCATTCTGTTCTCCTCTCGTTTGTTTTGACGAGAACTGTTTTATCAAGCCGCGGGGACAAAAAAGTCTAGCGCGGGAACGAGTGTTCGTTTATTATTATCTTCGAACAGTTGTTCCTGTCAAGCAAAAATAGAACATATGTTTGGTATGGGTAGAGAGGAATCCCTGATGGCTCGCAAAATTACCAAGCGTCAGCAGCAAATTTACGACTTCATCAAGGAATATCAGCAGGAGAAGGGCTATCCGCCCAGTGTGCGCGAGATGGCTTCGGCCGTGGGTCTTTCCTCCCCTAGCACCGTACATGCGCATCTCTCCGCGCTGGAAGCACGCGGCCTGCTCAAGCGTGATGCCACCAAGCCTCGCGCTCTCGAGCTCTTTGACGAGGACGGATCTTCCGTCTCCATCTCAAAGTCCGATGAGCCCACGGCGCCCCGAGGCACCGTATCGCTGCCTCTCGTAGGCCGTGTCGCTGCAGGGATTCCCATCCTTGCCGAACAGAATATCGAGGACACCTTTACCATCCCAACCGAGATCGCAACGGACCAGGGGTCCTTTATCCTCGAGGTCCACGGCAATTCGATGATTAACGTCGGCATCTATAACGGCGACTACATCATCGTTCGGGAGCAGAAAAGCGCCATGAATGGTGAGATTGTCGTGGCCATGATCGATGGTTCCGCAACGGTCAAAACGTTCTACAAGGAGCAGGGACGCGTTCGCCTGCAACCCGAAAACGACACCATGGAGCCTATCTACGCGACAAATCCCACGATTCTGGGCAAGGTCGTCGGTTTGATGCGCCGGTTTTCGTAATGCAAAAACGCATCACGATCTTTGATACTATCCGCGGGTTTACCATGCTGTCGATGGCGGGATTTCATGCCTGCTACGACCTTGCCTACCTATATGGCTGGAATATGCCCTGGTTTACCCAGACCATCTTCCAGGACATCTGGCGCGCCAGCATCAGTTGGGTATTTTTGTTTATTGCCGGCTGGATGTGCACCCTCTCGCGCAACAACATCAAGCGTGCCGCCAAATATGCCGTTGCCGCTTTAGTTGTTTGGGTCGCAACGACGCTCGTCTCGGTCGATGACTCGGTGAACTTCGGCATCATTTTCTGCATGGCGGCGTGCACCGCCATTGTTGCACTCGCGCGCCCGATTCTCGATAGGGTACCGGCAGTATGGGGTATAACGATTTGCCTCATACTCTTTGTCTGTACCTGGAGCATTCCTAAAGCGGTCTACCCTATCCCCTATCTAGCTTGGCTGGGTTTCCCAAGTCCAGACTTCGTCTCCGGTGATTACTATCCGCTCATACCATTCTTATTTATGTACCTCACAGGCTTCTTAGCCGCCCGCACGGCACAAAAAGCAAACCGTAAAGCGCCAGCATGGGCCTATGTGAATCCCATCCCGGCGCTCGCAAGCCTCGGACGCCATGCGATGCCGTTCTATCTGCTTCATCAACCGGTTATCTTGGGTGTACTGGAGCTGATTTATTCCGTTCGGTAACGCTCGAGACGCGGTGCGATACGGGCCGGAATCTTTACCACAATACGAACGCCGTCCTCAAGATATTCCTCGTGCAGAAGAGTTCCCTGTTCGTGCACGAGCGTGATTAACGCGCCCTCTCGATACGGGATATCGGCCGAGAGCAACACGTCTGTAGCGGCCGCTTCACGAGCAATGCGGTCGACTAAGTCATCAAGACCCTCACCCGTCTGAGCCGAGAACAGCACTGCCTCGGGATAGCGCCGGCGGAAGCTCAAGCGGTCGACACTATCGAGCAGATCAATTTTATTGAACATGGTAAGCGTCAGGCGCTCACCGGCACCAATCTCGTCAAGGACACGATCAACCGCCTCAAGCTGACGCTCGTAATCCTCATCGGAAGCATCTACAACTTTAAGAATCAAATCGGCGCCGAGCACCTCGGAAAGCGTAGATTTAAACGCGTCGACAAGACCATGGGGCAGCTTTTGAATAAAGCCGACGGTATCGGTGATCGTCATGCCACGACCACCGGGCAAACGGTACGAGCGCGTTGTAGGATCGAGCGTGGCAAACAGCTTATCCTGCGAAAGTACCGTGGATCCCGTCAAACGATTAAGCAACGTCGACTTACCGGCATTGGTGTAGCCCGCCAACGCCACGCGAAACGCCGGCGATTCAATACGACTTTTCGATTGCACATCGCGACGTTGTTCAACCTGTTTCAGTTCGCGTCGAAGCGCGGCGATCTTGTTGCGAATCAGGCGACGGTCGACCTCGAGCTGGCTTTCACCCTGGCCAAAGCGTGAGCCAATACCGCCACGCGTCTGTTCCTTGGCAAGGTGGCTCCACATACCTCGCAGACGAGGTAGCAGGTACTGTAGCTGAGCCAGCTGCACCTGTAAGCGGCCCTCACGCGTCTGGGCATGCAGACCAAAGATATCCAAAATCAACGCTGTACGGTCAATAATCTTGACCGGTTCGCCCACGGCTTTCTCAAGATAGGACTGCTGTGAGGGCGTCAGGTCGTCATCGAAGATAACAACATCCGCATCCATGCGATGCACCAAGCCGCACAGCCCCTCGACCTTGCCAGAACCGATAAACGATTTGGGATAGGGTTTGACCAGGCGCTGAGACAAGCGTGCCACGCATTGGGCCCCAGCAGTGTGGGCTAGACGCTCGAGCTCGTCGAGCGAACGGTCGAGCGGCCAGGCGTTATCGCGCCACTCGACACCAACCAAGATGGCGCGCTCAGGTTCAGGCGCCGTGGGGACCAAAGGGAAACGAGCCATTAGGCAGCCTCGATGCGACGGTAAATATCATCAACGACCTCATCGATCGTAAACTCATCCATATCGAACCACACGATGCGATCGTCACGCTTAAACCAGGAAAGCTGGCGCTTGGCATAGCGACGTGAACGCATCTTGATAAGCTCACGGGCCTCATCCATGGTAATAGCGCCACGCAAGGCATCAATAATCTCTTTGTAACCAATTGCCTGCATCGACGTGAGCGCATCGCCCAGGCCCTGGTCCATAAGGCCACGGACCTCATCAACCAGTCCCCGCTCAAACATAAGGTCGACGCGCTGGTTAATGCGCTCATACAGCACTTCACGGCTACGCGTCAGACCAAACCACAAGGCATGATAACGCTCGCGCGGAACGCTGAATTTCGACTTCTGCTGGGCATACGACACACCGTCATCGTGCATCTCGAGCGCACGAATCACGCGGCGCACGTTATGGGGATGAATTACGGACGCCGATTCCGGGTCGCGTTCGGCAAGCAGAGCATGCAATGCCTCCTCGCCAATATGCTCGGCAAGTTCCTGATAGCCCGCGCGACGCTCGTCCTCGAGTTCTCCCGAAGGAAAATCCATTTCATCGAGTGCGGCCTTGAGATACAGGCCCGTACCGCCGCAAAAGACCGGAAGACGTTGCTCACCAAGCAAACGCTCGACATGTGCTCGGGCGTCCGACTGGTAGAGCGCGGCAGAATACGCGACGCCCGGATTCACGATATCGACAAGGCGCAACGGTGCCGAGCACTCCTCGGGCATCATCTTGGCCGTACCGATGTCCATACCACGATAGATTTGCATCGCGTCACAAGACAACACTTCAGACGACAGACGAGCAGCCAGACGGTCGGCAACATCGCTCTTGCCGACCGCCGTCGGACCGACGATCGCTACGGCAGAAAGGCTTGCACCGGGAGAGATCATTAGCGAGGCTCGCCCACAACGGAGCCAGACAGATACCACGTCTTGGCGACATCCACATCGACGTCGACGATTTTACCGATGAGCTGATCGATGCTATAGCCAGCAGGAATCGGCGCATGCACCGTCTGGTTCTTGGGACTCTTGCCCAAAAGGACAGCGTCATTCTTCTTGCTCGTGCCCTCAATGAGCGCAGGCACCACGGTATGAAGCTCGCCCTGGTTATACTCGTGAGCCGTCGTCTCGATAACCTTGACCAGACGGTTAAAGCGCTCAAGGATAACCTCATGCGGGGTGGGGTCATAAATTTCAGCTGCCGGGGTACCGGCACGCTTGGAGTAAATAAACGTGTAGGCCTGGGCATAGCGCACCGTCTCGGCAAGCGAGAGCGTCTGCTCAAAGTCTTCCTCGGTCTCGCCCGGGAAGCCCACGATGATGTCGGTCGAAAGCGCAATATCGGGCATACGGTTGCGAATACGATCGACCAGACCCAGATAATCCTCGCGCGTATAACGACGATTCATCTCTTTAAGAATGCGCGTGGAGCCCGACTGAACGGCCAGGTGGAGCTGCGGCATAACGGCAGGCGTCTCGGCCATAGCATCGATGGTCTCGGGCAGCAGATCTTTGGGATGCGAAGAGGTAAAGAAGATACGCTCGACACCCGTATCGCCCACGGCGCGCAGCAGATCGGCAAAGCGCGGCTTGCCAAAGAGATCGCGACCGTAGGAGTTAACGTTTTGGCCCAGAAGCGTAATCTCGCGCACGCCCTGGCGCACGAGACCGGTCACCTCATCGACAATCTCCTCGAAGCGACGGCTCTTCTCACGACCACGAACGTACGGCACGATGCAGTACGTGCAGAAGTTGTTACAGCCCGTCATGATGGGCACCCATGCGTGATACTGCGTCTCGCGATGCCACGGCATACTCATGGCGTCGGTATCCTCATGCTCATTCGTGCGGATATGGCGCTTGCCATCCAAAAACGCCTCGGCGATAAGCTCGGCCACGTGCGCAATAGAATGGGTGCCAAAAATCACGTTGACGTTATCGACGTTGGTGAGCAAGCCCTCGCCATCGCGCTGGGCGATGCAACCGCCCACGGCGACCACACGCTTACCCGAAGGCGAAGGAGGCAGGCTCTTGCAGGAATTGCACTGACCGTACAGGCGCGTATCGGCAGCCTCGCGCACACAGCACGTCATGAACACGACAATATCGGCATGCTCGGGATCGAGCGCCATAAGACAGCCATACGAATCGAGCAAGCCACTCACGCGCTCGGAGTCGTGCTGGTTCATCTGGCAGCCGAATGTGCGGATAAAGTAGGTTTTACCGGCAAGAATATCGCGTACGGAACGCTGGTCCATGTGCACAAGTCCTAACGATGGAAGGGAGGCGAATCGAGGCAAGCAGAAACTATGCCACAGGCTTAACATCATCCATGACGACGTTATCCATAGCAGCTCGATTGATCTGGTGAACGTAGATAGAAAGGCGGATGGCCGTGCGCGACTCCCCGTTAATGAGGATGTCGGAGAACACGGGCGCGCAGGAAATATCAAAACCGGTTGGAATCAAAAAACCGCGCGCGATAGCCACGGCCTTAATGGCCTGGTTGACAGCACCAGCGCCGACACACTGGATGTTGACGGGTACACCATCCTTGACCATGCCGGCGATGGCGCCGGCAACGGACGCGGGCGATGATTTGCTTGATACCTTCAGGCAATCCATGAAGAAACTCCTGCGTTTAAAAGTACGTTTTAACTGCAATAACTGTATCGTACCGAGTGGACTCGGTAAAGGCACTATTCCTCTTTGGCAAGATCGAAGGTCACAGTGATTCGATCACGCGAAACACGAATCTTTGGGTCGCCGCAAAGGTTGAGATAGTACCGGGCGGCAAGGTCATTAAAGTCACGCTCCACAGCACGCGAAAACTGTGCCATGTCATCCTTGGCAATACGTAGCCCGCGACGATCCTTCGCAAGATCGACAGGAGCCTGCGCATGCGAGGACGAATCACGCTCGCGCAGCAGACGCGCGGTCACACCGCGAACGGGCTTAATCTGCCCTGCCAAAATGCGATGAGCCGTGCGCTCGGACATCTCAAGACCCAAACCCGAACAGATACGGATAAAGTCCTCGGCATCAGAGGCAAGGCCTAAACGATCGACAACCGGAAGCTCACTCTCGTCATCAATGAACAGGAGACGCGACGTATCGAGCCGACTTGACGCCTGAGCATAAAGGGTCGCGGCAATCTCAGACGGAGAACCAAGATAGACATCGCAACCACGCAACTCCTCGAGCGCAAACTCACAAGCAGCGCGAATAATATTATGCGGGCCGCGAGCACAGACATAACGTCCGTCCTCATCCTTGACGGCCTGGGGCCAGCTGGACTGATCGGCACGCTCACTGAGGCGGTCGGCCGCAACGCTCACCTTAAAGGCCGAGCCAAGGTCGACACCAGACGTGACCACACGGGCCTCGTCGGTGTTCTGCTTGATCGAAAACAATGCCATGCCACGACCGTGAACGCCCCAACGGTCCATCTTCATGCTCTCGAGCTTGGAGGTAACGCGGGCATCGAAGATTCGCTCTTGCATATCCTGCGGAACGCCCGAACCGTTATCCAGAAAGACAAGCGTGCGGACGCCATCTTCCTTGGTCGTGGCGAGATAGACCTTGTCGGCGCCGGCATCGCGAGCATTACGGAGCATTTCGATGACGATATCCTCGACATGCTGAATGTCGTGCTTTGCCTGGCGCCGCTCGGCCTCCGAAACGCGGAGGCGGACATACCCCTCGCCAAGGTTCTCCTCGACGCGAAGGTTGCCCTCCCCCGACATCGACGCGATAAATGAGATGAGCTCGTTCGCGTCGCTCATGTTATTTAGCGATATCGACAGCGCGGCTCTCGCGAATCACGACGACGCGCACCTGACCGGGATACTCCATCTCTTCCTCGATCTGATGGGCGATATCGTGAGCCAGGACCGTGGACTGGGCATCGGAGATCTTGTCCGGCTGAACCATCACGTGGACCTCGCGACCAGCCTGCATGGCATAGGTACGCTCGACGCCGTCATGGGAGTTGGCGATCTCCTCGAGCTTCTCAAGACGCTTGATGTAGTTCTCGGCAGACTCGCGACGGGCACCGGGGCGAGAGGCAGAGACAGCATCGGCGGCCTGTACCAGGACATCGAGCACCGTGTTGGGGTCGACATCGGCATGGTGAGCCTCGATAGCGTGGACGATAACGGGCTTCTCACCATAACGGCGGGCAAGCTCGGCGCCGATGACGGCATGCGGGCCCTCGACGTCGTGGTCGATTGCCTTGCCCAGGTCGTGCAGCAGGCCGGCGCGCTTAGCGGTCACAACGTCCAGGCCAAGCTCGGAAGCCATCACGCCGCACAGATCGGAAACCTCGAGGGAGTGCTGAAGCACATTCTGACCAAACGAGGTACGGTAGCGCAGGGCACCAAGGGTCTTGACGATCTCGGGATGCAGGTCGTGAATGCCGGTATCGAAGGCAGCCTGCTCGCCAGCCTCGCGCACGCGCTGCTGAACCAGATCGGCAGCCTTGTGATACATCTCCTCGATGCGGGCGGGGTGAATGCGGCCGTCGGCGATGAGGTTCTCGAGGGCAACACGAGCGGTCTCACGACGGACCGGGTCGAAGCTCGAAAGAACGACGGTCTCGGGCGTATCGTCGATCACGAGGTTGACACCGGAAACCTGCTCGAAGGTCCGGATGTTGCGACCCTCGCGACCGATGATACGGCCCTTGAGGTCATCAGAGGGAATGTGCACGGAGGTAACGGTGACCTCGGCTGTGTGGTCGGCAGCGCAGCGCTGAATCGCCAGGGACAGAATCTCCTGGGCGGTCTTGTGGCACTCGGCGCGAACCTGCTGCTCGGACTCGCGAATGATCGTGGCGGCCTCGTGGGTGACCTCGCCGCGAACCTTATCGAGGAGCTCCTTGTGGGCGTCCTCGCGGGTAAGGTCGGCAATACGCTCGAGCTCGGAGGTCTGCTTAGTGCAGAGCTCCTCAAGCTCGCGGGAGCGCTTCTCGACCTGACCGGCCTGGCTGGACAGCTGGTGCTCACGCTTGTCGAGAGCGTCGTTTCGGCGATCGAGGGATTCCTCGCGCTGCATCACGCGGTTCTCGAGCGTACGAATCTCGCTCTTACGCTGCTTGTCCTCGGCCTCGGCGGCCTGCTTGTTCTTGATGATCTCCTCTTTAGCCTCGAGCAGAGCCTCTTTTTTGAGGGTCTCGGCCTGACGCTTTGCATCACCGATCAGGGACTCAGCCTGTGCGTGTGCCGACTGGATCCTTTCGTCGGCCTCGTGAAGACTACCCTGCTTGGCGGTGCGCATGTAGGCAATGGCGGCGATGGCACCCAAAACGATGCCAACGAGCGCTGCGATGATAGGCATGCTCACTCCTTTTTATGGATTCGTTACACAACAAAGCGAACCGTCCTTACGAACGGCTCGCGACATTTGAGTAATATGGGCGCAGCTTATGCGGGTCGGATACAGATAAACATATAAACAAACTCATCACAGATGAGCACATATCACAAAGCAAATGACAGTGTTTATCGTACGTTGAACCACAACAACTGTCAAATAAATGGCCCCGGCACGGCGGCTAAAACGCGGTGAACGGCAGGGCCACAAAGCGCATACGCCTAAACTGCACATTCCTCGCGTTCGGCATCGAGACGTGCCTTAACGGCATCGGCGGCGATGTGATACGAGAAGCCTTTGCCCATCAAAAACCGAACCAGTTTTTCGAATCCGCGCGTCTCTGGAACACGACGCTTGGCGAGCAGGGCTGACGCACGCGCCAAATCGTCTTCGACGCCAAAATAATCCTCGGGATAACCGGGAATGTCATCGAGCACGACATGACGGCGCTTGAGCTCGGTCTCGATTTTGCGCTGTCCCCAACCGCGCCGCTTGCGCTCCTCGATAAAGTACGAGCAAAAGCGGTTCTCGTCTAAAAAGTGATACTCGGTGGCGCGCTCGACGGCGAAATCGATCGCGGGCTGGTGAAAGCCGTAGCGAGCCAGCTTGTCACGGACCTCACCCGTCGCATGGTCGCGGCGCGATAGCATCTCGGTCACCATGGTAAGCGCACATTTACCCTCGATGAGCTGCACCGCCTCACGAAAGTTATCCCAATCGCAGGGCAGATCGGGGCGATTTTTGACATACAGGCGCGCGACCCGCACGGGAATCCAGATGGACCGCTCAAAACCGCCCTCAAGCTCACAATCGATATGTGCGCAAGGCTTTTTGGACGCATACCCGCTCGAGAACGAGGAGGCCGCCTTCTTATCGGGAAAGACGACCGTGGCCTCGGTCACCGTATACGACATGAGCGTAACCGCTACTCGTCGTCATCATCGAGCATGGCGGAACCATCGATGGCGTAAAGCTCGTCAAACTCCTCAGGCGCAGGCTGATCGGTCAGCTCGACCTCAGACGGAGCATCGTCATCAAACTCAAGTCCGCAGGCAAGGCGGACCTTATGCTCAATCTCGTCGGCGCAATCGGGGTGTTCGCGCAGGAAAGCCTTGGCGGCCTCTCGACCGTTGCCGAGCTTGTCCTCGCCATAGGCAAACCAGGAGCCCATCTTCTTGCAGATGCCGCACTCGACAGCCATGTCCAGAATTGAGCCCTCCTTAGAGATGCCCGTACCGTACATGATGTCGAACTCAGCAGAACGGAACGGAGCTGCCACCTTGTTCTTAACGACCTTGGCGCGCACGCGGTTACCGATAACCTCGTCCTTAAGCTTAATGCTGTCGATGCGGCGAATGTCGATACGCACCGAAGAGAAGAACTTAAGGGCGCGGCCGCCCGTCGTGGTCTCGGGGTTGCCGAACATGACGCCGATCTTCTCACGCAGCTGGTTAATGAAGATGCACGTCGTGTTGGACTTGGACAGCGAGCCGGCGAGCTTGCGGAGCGCCTGGCTCATCAGGCGAGCCTGAAGACCGACCGTAGTATCGCCGATTTCTCCCTCGATCTCGGCACGCGGGGTCAGCGCGGCGACGGAGTCGACGACGATGGCATCGATGGCGCCGGAACGCACGAGCATGTCAACGATCTCGAGCGCCTGCTCGCCCGTATCGGGCTGGGAAATGAGCACCTCGTCGATATCCACGCCGATGCGCGCGGCATACGTGGGATCGAGCGCATGCTCGGCATCGATAAATGCCACAACGCCACCCATTGCCTGGGCCTCGGCCAGGATCTCGAGCGAAAGCGTCGTCTTACCGGAGGACTCAGGACCGTAAATCTCGACGATACGGCCGCGCGGCACGCCGCCGATACCCAGCGCGGCATCGAGGGCCAGGGCGCCCGTGGGAATGGCCTCGACCTCGAGCTCGGGACCACCGTCGCCGTACCTCATGATGGAACCCTGGCCGAATTTCTTCTCGATCTCGGCCTTGGTGGTGGCGATCATCTCATCGCGCTCTTTACCCGTCGTGCGAGCATGAACGGTACGTACGGGACCTGAATTCTTGGCCATGAATAGCCCTCCTCTTAACAACCTGCATCGATAATAAACGAACGGCTGTTCGTGGTCAACCGTCCAGGCCAATCATATGCAGGCGGTCTTTCCAAAACCCAACCAAACGCCGACCAAACACTGACCAAATGCTTGACCACAAAGGACCAAATATGAACAAGGCAGGCAAAAATACATCTACAACCAGCACAAACGCCAAATGAGCCTAAGGTCCCTATCTCCACAATTAAGGGGCTCGGAGGCCCCTTAAAACACGTCTATTCCATAGAGTTGAGCACAAGGGCAATGCGACCCAATGCCTCCGTGACCGCATGGGCACGAACACACGAACGGTCGCCCTCATAGTGGCAGCGCACAGAGTCCACGACCGGCACGCCCCCATCGGCGGAACGATGCGCCCAGCCAATATAGAAAGTGCCCGCCGGATCGTCCTCAGTGCCACCGCCGGGGCCGGCATAACCCGTTGCGCTCACTGCAATATCGCTCTGGTACAGCTCCAGCGAACCCACCGCCATCTCGCGCGCGGTCTGATGCGACACCGCGGTATAGCGGTCGAGCGTCTCCTGCTCAACACCAAGAACGCGATGCTTAATCTCATCGCAATAGGTCACCGCACCGCCACGCAGCACCGCCGAGGCACCCGGGATATCGGCAATCGTCGATGCGATCATACCCGCCGTCAGCGACTCAGCCGTCGAAACCGTCACGCCCCGAGCGCTCGCGTGCTCGACAATATCGCGCGCCAGCTCCTCGTTATGTGCGGAAATCTGCTCAAAAGAGTCCGTCATACCCACCAGGACCTAGACCGAAAAGACGATCTTGCGGCAGTTCCAGAAGTACTGGGCGCCCGAGATAACGGTCAGGACAACGGCAACGGCGTACAGGAAGCGCGACACCGAGTAGATGCCGAGCGTCAGCGCCACCGGGCCAAGGTGCAAGCCGGCCATAGCAAAAACGCACAGGTAACCGCAAATGGAGACCATCGTGGTTGCCGTCTTGTACTTGCCGAGCTTATCGGCCGCAACGACCACACCGGCCGCACTCGCGACCATGCGAAGGGCACTCACCAGAAGCTCACGGAACAGGATAATGAACACGGACCACACGGTCACCGCGCCAAAATCCAAGAACAGCAGCAGGGCCGAGAACACGAGCAGCTTATCGGCGATGGGGTCCAAGAACTTACCGAAGTCGGTGATCTCGTTGCGCGAACGCGCCAGATAACCGTCGACCTTATCGGTGCACGACAGAATCACATACAGAATGAAGGCAGCGGCGGCGAGCGGGCCGTCGAAGGCACTCCAATCCGTACCGGCAACACTCGTGTGAGAAAGCGCCGACACGATCATGAACACCGGGATAAAGACGATGCGAACGCACGTCACGATGTTGGCGGGCGTCCAGACACTCGTCAGTTCCTTATTGCTCTCGTTAGCCACGACGCTCTCCTACTCCACAACATGACCGATAAGCTCATAGCAGAAGCTATCGGTAAACTCGACGGTCAGAATATCGCCCACGGACGCCTCGCTGGCGTCCAGATGCACCGCGCCATCGGAATCGGGCGCCTGGAACCAGGCATGGCCGATCAGCTCGGCGCCATCCTCGGTCTCTTCGATACCGTCGACGATCACCTGGGCGCGCTCGCCCACATGTGCGGCAGTGGCGGCAAAACCGAGCGACTCGGCCAGGTCCATGGCCTCCTGGGCGCGCTCGAGCTTGACCTCTTCGTCGACCTGACCCTCCATCTTAGCGGCCAGGCTGCCCTCCTCCTGCGAGTAGGCAAAGACGCTCGTGTAGTCAAAGCCGACGGTGTCCATAAAGTCGATAAGGTCGCGGAACTCGTCGTCGGTCTCGGTCGGGAAGCCGACCATGGCCGTGGAACGGATCACGATGCCGGGGATACGCTCACGCAGATCGCGGAACAGGTCCTCGAGCTCCTGGCGTGAACCGGAGCGACGCATGGCCTTGAGAATGCGCGCGTCGCAGTGCTGCACGGGGATATCGATATAGGGCAGCACCTCGGGCGTATCGCGAATCGTCTCGATGAGTTCGTCAGTCATGCCCTCGGGCTGCAGATAGAGCACGCGGACCCAGACGTTGTGCGGGCGCACGGCCTCGGCGACGGCACGCAGCAGCTGCGCCAGATTGCGCGGCGAGCCATCGGCGACGTCCTCGTCGGCAAAGTCGGTACCCCAGATGCCCGTGTCCTGGCCGATCAGCACGATCTCGCGCACACCGCCGGCAACCAGGTCGCGCACCTCGGAGATGATGCTCTCGGCATTGCGCGAATGATAGCGGCCGCGGATGTAGGGAATCATGCAGAAGCTGCAGAAGCGGTTGCAGCCATCGGAAATCTTGACGTAGGCGACAGCACCCTCGACGGTACGTTTGACCTGCGGGATATAGGCTGCAATCTCGCGCTCGACACCCAGCACGCCATCGATGACCGCCACGATGCCGTCCTCCTCGTCGGCCTTCACAAAGGCAGCGACCTCGGGCAGCTCGTCAGGTAGGTCATCGCCATAGCGCGACGGCACGCAGCCGCACATGACGATGGGGCAAGAACGAACGCCGTCCTGAACCTCGTTGGCGAGTTCGAGCGTGGTCTCGATGCTCTCGGACGTTGCGGAGGCGAGGAACGAGCAAGTATTGACGATGGCAATATCGGCATCCTGCGGGTCGAATGCCTCCTCGTAGCCCGCGGCGGTCAAAAGAGAACGCATGCGGTCAGTGTCAACCTCGTTCTTAGCGCACCCGAGGGTGATGTAGAGCACGGAGCCCAACGGTGTATCCATGTTGGAGAGCGGTCCTTTCGATTGATATTAGCGGTAGTTGGTGAACTGCAGCGGCTGGCCGTAGTCCTGGTCGCGCAGGAACTGGATCACGGACTGCAACGCGTCCTTCGAAGCAGAGGAAACACGCAGTTTGTCGGCCTCGATGGTCACCTTGACCTTGAGCTTTTGGTCCTTGATGTCCTTGTTGATCTTCTTGGCGGTCGCTTGGTCGATACCCTCGACGATATGGCCGAGCACGCGCACGGTGCCGCCCGATGCCGCCTGCGGAGCATCCCACGAGACGGCCTTGAGGTCGATGCCGCGCTTGATGAGCTTGGAGCTCAGCACGTCGACAATCTGCTTGGAGACAAAGTCGGCCGGGGCGTTGATCGTAAAGAGCTTGTCGCCCTTCGAAAGCTCGATCGTGGCGCCGGAATCCTTAAGGTCATAGCGCTGGGAAATCTCGCGCGTGGTCTGCTGAAAGGCGTTATCGACCTCTTGCATGTTGACCTCGGACACGACGTCGAAGCTGGAATCTTTAGCCATGATGTTTCCTTTCGCGTACGAGCGGCCTAGTAGCTATCGTACGAATTGTCGGTAGAATCGGTGGGTGTCTGACCGTCAGTTGCGGTATCGGCGCCATCCGTGGACTGGGCATCGGTACCGTCGGTGGTATCGGTACCATCGGTGGTGTCGGTACCATCAGAACTTTCACCATTCTCGGAATCAGTCGTCTCCTTCTTGGGAACGGTGATTGTCACACGTGCCACGCCCGAGGTCTTGGTATCGTAACGGACCTTTTCACCGTTCTTGGTAACGGTGACATCGGAAGGCTTGGATGTGGTGATCTCGATCGAGGACTCGGGCGTGTACTCCTGCTCAAAGGGGCCAGTCGCCTGGGCGCCATAGACCGACTTGCCGTCGACCTTGACCTCAATCCACGCGGTCTTTCCCTTGGCAACGGAGACCTTGACCTTCGTGACCTCATTCTCTTCCTTCTTGGCCGTCGTCTTGGTAGCGTCCGAATCAGTCGACGCATCCGTCGCCTCATCGGCGTCTTCGTCCTCGTCGACCGTTTCGGACTTCTTAGAAGACTTCTTGGTCGTCGTCTTGGTAGCAGTGGGCGTCTCGGGCGTGTTCTCGGGCGCCGAAGATGCGCAGCCGCGCAGAAGCACCACGATGAGCACGATCAGCAGCAGCGCCACGGCACCGATGCCGGCGTAGACGATACGCGGATCGAGCCCGTTGTTTTGAGGAGTACGGGATCCGCCACGTCCACGACCGGAACTGCTGCGGCCGCCTCCCTGAGGCATACGACCACGATTGCTATCGGAACGGCCGCGATAGCCGCCCTGGCCCTGAAGGCTGCGCTGACCCGAGCGGGGCGCAAGCTCACCGCGGCCTTGATAGCCACGCTGGCCCGAACGCGGAGCCGAAGAGCGCTGGCCATACGGCTGTGATTGAGAGCGAAGACGCGGCGTCACCTGCGTGGTATCGGCATCCGCATAGCCACCGCGAGAGCGTCCCATAGAGGCACCACGGTAACCGCGATCGGAATAGCCGCCGTCGCCGTAGCCGGCACGAGGGTCACGCGCCACGCCGCGGGCAGCGGGAAGTGCACGGTCCTCGGGCATCGGCGTACTGCGGAACCGGTCACGCTGTGAGCGAATCTCCTCGCCCGAACCCGTCTCGGTAATATAACCGGCCTGCTGAGGACGCTGTCCATAGCGGGTCGAACGACCGCCCTGAACCATCAGGAAGCGCCCGTTATCGACCGAGGAGCGCGAATTGACGTAGCCGGCGGCGTCCTGAAAACGACCGCCCTGCTGGGACGTCTCGCGTTCGTATGCCATCAGGTCATCAAAGTAGACATTGACGACCTCGCGCGGATTGAGGCCCAAAAAGCGAGCATAGCTCGAAATCATGCCCTGCGCATAGCCGCGCGGCGGCATCGAAGCAAAGTTACCGGTCTCGAAAAACTCGATGATCTGCGGCCTGATTTTGATGGTGTTGGCGACCTGCTGAATGGAAAGGCCCATTCGGCGACGCTGCTCGAGCAGCATGTCACCAAAGCGTGCAGCCATCAGAATCCTCCAAACTCACGATCTTCACGTGCCATCTCGGCGTCGACAGATTCCAGCGCGGCAAGCCCCTCCTCGTCCAACAGGACCTCGCGCGGCTTGGAACCGTCGGGCGGGCC
>OIXS01000425.1_pt1 | contig 26596 bp, 17 predicted proteins | sample 1587841 | NCBI WGS metagenome assembly OIXS01 (sample SAMN03283254) | human gut metagenome | biome: human-associated habitat; material: feces | host: Homo sapiens | place: USA | collected 2013
GGAAGGTGCCGCAAAAGGATCTCCCTGCACATGATCGATGGATAACACATAGTCTGCAAACCGGTAACTTCCCCGCAGGGATTTGTATGCCGGATAACTTTTATGATCGATACTCCGTAACGTTTCTCGTAAATTGCTGTCTGATTGCATAATGACTCCTGTTTTCTTTTAAACGGAATGGTTCCGCTTTTCTTTTTTCTTTAACAGCGCAGAAGTATCGAGTGCCTGGGAAGCCGTTTCCTCCGGTTTTGTTTTCTTTGTCTTTTCCTTTGGTTTTTCAGCTTCCGGCTCCGGCTGCCCGTCTTCTGCTGTTTTTTCTTTTGTCATTATAGCTTTTTTTGCCGGCTTCGTCCAGTGTGGCATTGGCGGAACATAGGCAAACCGCCGCATGGCGATATCCGCCAGAAATACGAAAAGCAAAAGGATTAAAAGCGGATTGGTCAGACAAACCCGTGCCCGCCCGGAATCTTTTAACTTCTTCCATACATTCTTCTTTGGAGAAAGCATCTTTCCATACTGTTTGATGAACGCACAAAAGCTGTCGTTTGTCAGCGCAAATTTGTACTCCTGCGAATACTGTACCACGGCTGCGGTGGTCAGGGCATTTTCGATTTTTTTGCCGTTTTTCCGCTGCACGCTCAGATTGTAGACACCGGAGACTGTCGTATCCAGCTGTGCCTCATAAGTTCCCGGCGCACTTGCGGTCAGTTTCGCCTGATGCGTTTTTCCATCCGGATCCGTGTACACAGCCTCCACCTGTGTCTGCTCTGCGTAGTCTTTGGCATAATAGGTAACTTTTGTTGTTCCGTTTACAGTAGTTACATCCACACGGTCTTCGCCGAGTGCTGTATTTCCCGCACTGTAATCGATGATCCGCTTCCACAGCTGCACGTAATCATTCTGCTGTGCCAGCCCGGCGGTCCAGCGGTTTGTCACATCGGTATTCCACGCAACCGTATGCCCCAGTCCATACTGCATGACAGACAAAATCGGGTCATCCTTTTCGGCAGATGCCAGCAGCACATTGGCTCCGGTTTTCGGAGAGGCACTCACGTACCCTTTGATCTGCGGCCAGCCATCGGCAAAGAGATTTTTCGTGATGGCATTGCTGCTGTTTCCTTTCAGTGAAAACTGCCCGTTCTGCAAATACGTATCTCCATTTAAAAATACTTCCTGTGCAAAGATTTTCGGGATATCGGTTGAGATATCGGAATAATAATAGCGGCCGTTACACTGCGTTGCCAGTCGTTCCAGAAGCTGTCTGTCAGACGACTCTCCAACCGCTACCGTGGAAAGAGTTACATCGGCATCCTTGCAGTCCTTGATGATATCTTCAAAATTCTCGGTTTCCCCCTGTCCATCCGTCAGAAGCACAATATGCTTTAGCTGCGCCTTGCTCTTCTTGATTTCATTTAGTGCCGCACGCACGGCCGGTTTGATGGTCGTTCCACCGCCTTCGCTGATCGTCTCGATGCTTTGATGGATCTTGTCTTTATCCTTCACTTTTTCCAGCGGCACCTGCCAGGTGTAACCATCATCAAAGGTTACCACACCGACTTCATCTTTCGTATCCAGCTGATCCACAGCCGCTTTGGCAGCCGCGATCGCCAGATCCAGATTGGTGCCTCCTTCGGTCTGTTCCGACATACTGCCCGAATGATCAATCACCATGACCATTGCCAGATTCTGTTTCTCATTCACCCCACGCAGCTGCATATCGACCGGAAGAAGTTTCTCCAGTTCCGTATCCTGATATCCGCCCAGTGCAAAACTGTCCTCGCCGCCGCATGCCACCAGACCGCATCCGTAGTCTTTCACATAAGTTTTCAGATTTTTTAGAAAACCCTCCGGCAGATCTGTCCGGTACACATTTTCCAGAATGATGCTCTTGTACTGCAGCATCTCTTTTAAAGTATCCGGTGCACTGACTGCGGATACCTGCCGGTAATTGCATCCGGCAGCATCCAAAAGTCCTAAAAACGGTGTGCTGTCCTCTCCCATTCCGGATACAAGCAGAATCTTTGGCAGGGAATCCACCGTCGCATACGTACCATAATCATTGTTTTTTTCACAGGTGTCCTTCGGTGCCTTCACGCGCACGGTATACTGCTGCGCATCGGTACCGACTACCTTCTGTTTCAAAACAAAACGGTTGCTGCCTTTGTTTAAATGCACGCCTGTCTGACTGACCATCTCCGTTCCCTGCAAAAGCTGCAGCTTCGCATCGGTCTCATAGTTGCTTTCCACAGTTACCGTCATGGAATAGGAATCACCCGGATAAAGATACTCCGGCATTTCCACGTTTTCGATATAGGCATCGCTCCCCTGCTTTGTATCTTCATAGAGAACCGAATACAGCTGCACGTTTTTTGCCGTCAGTGCCGATGCCGTATGCTCGATGTTTCCCTTTGTCTGCTTTCCATCCGTAAGCACCACAAGCCGTCCTGCCGCATTGTCCGGGATCATGGAAAGTCCTGTGGAAACGGCTTCCTCAAGGTTGGTTGCATCCGCCTCCGGTGCCGAGAGAATCTGAAAACTGTGTTTCTCACTGGTCAGAAACTGTTCCACAACCGCATTGGCTCCAAACGTTACGATGGCATACTGATTGTTCTTTGGCATGTCTTTGACCTGCCGGCTCATATACTGCTCCATCTGCGTGAGATTTGCGGCATTGCTCTCCGACAGATCAACCAGAAAAACGGTTGTATCTTTCGCGTGGGAAAGCGGCACCGAAATTCCACAGACAGCCAGCACCAAAAGGGCAAGCCCCACCAGACGCACCGCAAGATAAAACCGCCCACGGTAACGCATCTGCCGGACATAACAGATCCACTCCAGTATCATAAGAAGAAGCACAAGGATAAGGATGACATTGCGCATCTGCTTTCGCACAAGCTGCCGCTGCATCGTGTTGCGGCTTCCGGAATCGCCTGCCGTAATCCGTCCATCCGACTGACTGCTGCATGCAAATTTTACAATATAGGATTCCTTTCTGTCGCCCGCTTTTACGGTAAACAGTCCTGCCTGATCGGTAGGTGCCGCAATCTGCTGCACGTCCACACCGTTTAATGCATGAAACTGCACGGTATCTCCGGCATCATAGACGTTTTGGGAAAGAAGGGAACTGTCCTCAAGATAGTGCAGCGCATGGTTCATAAATACCGGAAACTCCGGCTGCAGGGCAAAATCCGATTCCCGCAGATCAAATCCGAGTACGACCTCCCGGATTCCGTCATGCTCCCCGTAGTATGCGGCGCACTGCTTTCCGTTCCACAGAAAGCCCGTGGCCCAGACCGGCAGATCATACACATACGTCTGATTTACCCCGAGCGCAAAGTCCCGGATTCCGGAAGTCAGTTCGGTATCGCCGGCGGACAGGCTGACATTTTTTTCCTCGTTCTTTCCCTCTTTGGCAAAAATCATCCGCGCCTTCTGCTGATTAGATTCCTGCACTGCCGTATCCGCATCAAAAATACAAATCCCCGGATCGTCACGGTCAAGTGCATCCGTTGTTTTTGCCTTGGAAAGATTCTCTCCGGTCACGGCAAGATACGCTTTTTCGATATAGGTATTTCCTTCCCCGATCAGTGTGGCTTTGCTCGTGGAAACCTGGTCTTTGAGTGCATAGGCACAGTTATCCTCATGTAAGGAATCCTTCTGGCTGCTGCCGGCAAATGTCACTGCGGAAAGTTCGGTGTGCAGCGGCTGGTTTCCCCAGTTCACCTGTTTAAACAGGCAGGTATACGTCTCGTCTGCGGCAAGGGAAAGTGTACGCACTTCAAGAATTTTCTTTCCCTCATACAGCGTAATCTCCATATTTACCGCATAATCGCTGTAATTTGTCACGCCTGATGCAACCGTATACGTGTCCCCACGGCTGTCTTTGGTGCAGGACAGAAACGTATTCGCCACGTTAGAAACGGGACTTCCCACCACGCGGATGGTTGCCTGAAGCTGACTTTTGAGATTTTTCGTCTTTTTTGCCCCTATGCCGTCGGTATAGACGATGACATCTGCCAGATCGTTCTTTTTGTCTTTTTTCTGCACAGTCTGTACGGTTGCCAGTGCATCGGAAAGCGATCCGGCTGTGTCCGTGCCCTTGATGTCTGCCAGCGTCCGATACAGTGCTTTTTTCTCGGAAGTATGGACGGCAAGCAGATTGGTTCCCGTGCCGTCACAGGTAACAATGGATATTTTTGCCCCATCCGAAGCGGCAATCTGCTCTTTGATCTCACTTACGGCTTCCCCTAAGCGGGTATTGCCCCCTTTGGTGAGATGCTTCATGCTTCCGCTGGTGTCAATCAGATACACCACGTCCGTACTGCCGGTACCCTTACGCTGTACAAACGGTGCCATCAGTGCCAGAATAAGCAGCAAAAGGATCACGATCTGCAGATACATCAGCAGATTGTGCAAAAACTTTTCCCAGAACGTTTTAGACTGTTCATTATAAAAAAGCTTCTTCCACAACAGATTCGAAGACACTGGTGTGTCTGTCCCCTTTGGCACAAGCAGATATAAAATCACAACAACCGGAACCGCCAGCAAAAATGCCAGCGGCCACAAACTCTCAAATATCATAATCCATCCTCAAATTTTTCTCAGACAAACAAAGGTCTTAAATCTTCTAAAATAAGCGCGCGTCTCTCTTTTTCGGAATCACAGAGTATATAGGTGCCTCCGGCAGCCGATGCACTTTTTTTCAGCCGCACAGAAAGCTTTTGCAGTTCCTGTTCATAACGCGCAATCACATCCGCACGCATCGTCACGCGCAGTTTTTCTTTGGACTCCATATCTATCAGATTGCGCGTACCGTCCATTGTCACACGCAGTTCTTCCGCACACAGTGTCTGAAGCAACACGGGTCTTTGTTTTGTAAAGTCCAGATACTGCATCGTTTTTTCCAGACGATCCTGCGTGGGATCTGTCGCTGCTTCGGTCAGGAAATCACTGACGATCACGGTAACTCCCGCCCCACGCCTCTGCATCTGGCGCACGGCGGAAAAAGAATCCGTCTCTGTCCCCGAAAATGTACGTGCCTGCAGCCATCCAAGTACTTTTGGCAGTGCATTCTTTCCCCCGGAAACCACAAGCGGGGTTCCCATCTGGCTGCTGTCATACAGCACCAGCCGGTCCATATGGTGCAAAGTCAGAAAGGCAATCACCGCGCACAGATCCTGTGCCAGTTCTGCCTTGCTCTTTTTTCCATAGTGCATTGATGCACTGGTATCTAAAATAACCGATACCACTGCTTCCTTTTCTTCGAAATATTCCCGGATATACATGCGCTCCGACCGCGCATAGACATTCCAGTCCAGCCTGCGCAGATCATCTCCCGGCATATACTCCCGGAAATCGGAAAATTCCGCAGAAGTTCCTTTCTGTACGGATCTGCGGTTTCCTGCCATATTCTGGCTGCTTTTCTGTTTCATCGCGATCACAAGCCGCGACAGCTGTTCATAAATTCCCGCATCAAGCATACAGTCCCTGTTCCTTTTCTGTTAAGATCTGCTCAATCACCGCATCTTCCGTAATCCCCTCCGATACTGCATCGAAACTGAGCAGAATCCTGTGCCGCAATACCGGAAGTGCAACACATTTGACATCCTCAAACGAAACATTCAGGCGGTTTTCCATAAATGCGCGTGCCCTGGCTGTGCGGATCAGTGCCTGTGCCGCACGTGGGCTTGCCCCCTCCCGGATATACGGATTGTCTGCATGAGTTGCCATAACCAGATCCAGAATATAATCCATGACGGCATCCGCAATCGGAATCTGTGCAACGCATGCGCGCGCTGCAAGCAGGCTTTCCCGGTCCATGACCTTTGCGATCTTTGGCGGATGGTTTCCCTCCGTCAGTTCCACGATTTCCCGCAGTTCCTGCCGGTCCGGAAATTTTACCAGCACTTTAAACAAAAAACGGTCCAGCTGGGCTTCCGGCAGCGGATAAGTTCCCTCGTTTTCGATCGGATTTTGTGTGGCAAGCACCAGAAACGGCTCCGGCAGCTGATGGCTGGTCGTTCCGATCGTCACGGTGTGTTCCTGCATGGCCTCTAAGAGAGCTGACTGTGTCTTTGGCGTGGCACGGTTGATCTCATCCGCCAGCACCAGATTGGCAAAAATCGGTCCCTTTTCAAACCGGAATGCACTTTTTTGCTCTTCTTTTACGATGATGTTGGTACCGGTCACGTCACTCGGCATCAGATCCGGGGTAAACTGGATTCTCTGGAAACTCAGATCACACACCTGGCTGATCGTGCGCACCAGCATGGTCTTTCCCAGTCCCGGCATACCTTCTAAGAGTACATTTCCGCCCGCCAGAAGTGCCAGCATGACCTGGCGGATGACGTCTTTTTGTCCGATAATTCCCTTTGCAATTTCCTGTTCACATGCCATGGTGTTCTGCTGGCATACTTCATATTCTGTCATAAGATCTCCTCTCCATCAGTTCAGATTTTCAAAATAATTCCGGATGACATCTTCCATGCCGGCCGGGTATTTTCCATTGGCAATGCCTTCGTAAGCCTCTTTCGTGTAATCACCGACCACGGAATCTAAATCCACGTGTTCGCCTTTCCATGCCAGACCATTCTTCGCCTTGTAATAATCGGAATTCTTCGAATCCCCCTTGTCCTTTGTGATACTGCTGTCGTTTCCGAGTTTATTCGGGACACTCACATAATCATGTGTTCCCTCTCCGGATCCGGTTCCGCGTCCGCCGCCTGTTCCGTTTCCTGTTCCACTTCCGTTTCCGCTTCCTGTCCCCTTGCCGCTTCCACTTCCATTGCCACTTCCACTTCCGTCCTTTCCACTGCCCGGATCTTCCCCATCCCCGGAATCCTGGGAACTGGTTTCCGAAGACTGGGTGGATTCCCCACGCTGCGTACCGCTTTGTGTAGTGTTTTGTGTAGTGCTTTGTACATCCCCCTGTGCCAGCTGGTTTCCTGTATTGGTATTCACCTGGATATTTTTAAGTACCGATGCCAGGGCATCCGCCCCGGAAATCTGTGCCGCCTGTCCATACTTGTAGGAAAGTTTCTGCCCGGCAGATGCCAGTGACTGCTTCGTATCTGCCTGCTGCATTTCTTTTTGCGATAAGGCCAGTGACTGTATCAGTTCCTGCAGGGCTTTCTTTTGTTCTTTTGTCATGGAAGAGGTGTCTGTCTGTTTTAAGGCATCCATCACTTTTTGGATTTCTTTTTCCTTTTCCCGGGCTTCCTGCCGGATGGCATGCCGCTGTTTCACCTGTTTATGCGCGGGGGACGGCACAAACGAAAGAACAAGCGCCAGCCCAAGGGAAAGAAAAAGTGCCACAAGTTTCCTTCGGTTCGGACAAACACGCGCCTTTTTCCATGCATGGTCTTCCTGTAACATATGCACGGCATCGCTGCGCTGCATCCGGTCGATACTGCCCTCTTTTCCGATACGCCCATATGCCGTCACGATCCGTTCCTGAAACCCGAAACGGTCGATCTGCTGTGCTGCCTGTACCATGGTACATCTCTTCTTTACCGTATAAATCCCTCCAGCAGCCGCACCACATAAAACTGCCAAAACAGCCCACACATGCACCGTATAAAAAGGGACAAACACCGCACATCCTTCCAGCACCATGGCGATGGTTCCACCTGCGGCAATTCCTGTGCTTTCATAGCGCAGGAACTTTTTTACGTTCTGTTTTCTTTTGCTGTAACGGATTTCCTGCAGCAGAAATGCTTTTTCATCCATGTTGCTTTCCCCCTGCATGTTTTCTTCCATATCCTGCCATCGGATTGATCCGCCGCATCGCAATCAGAAGAAAGACAAATGCCAGTGCCACAAATAAAAGCGTGGAAACGGCCATCCATCCATAATGTACGGCAGCACCCGAAACAGAAAGTGTTTTCCCGTAATTTGTGATCAGTTCTTCCGCCACGGATGTTCCGGTCATACTCCAGGTAAAAAATTCAAGCAGATACATGCCCGGATTGACCAGAAGCACCCAGCAGGATTTTTCCGGTACACCACCTGACATGCGGACAACCGAGGTGACCAGATAGGGAAGAAAACTTCCGATAAACAGCAGAACATAGATACCATACGATAAAATTATGGCACTGATCGTTTTTTTACAGATGGAAGAACACAAAATTCCAATACTTGCAGAAACGAACGAAACCAGTAATGATACCGCCAGAAACCAGAACAGATTGCCCCATGAGAGTCCGCCGATGACAAATGCCAGTGCTACGATCGGAAGTCCTGCCACCACATAAAACATGCTCTGGATCATCGCGGTGAGCACCTTTCCCATAATAATGGAAAATCCGGTCATGCTGGTTGTCATCATAATATCAAAGGTCTGCCGCTCTTTCTCACCCGAAATTGCAGAAGCCGTGCGCACCGGGACTACCACTCCCAGAATAAAAATCTGCGTGACCGCAAGTGCCGGATACAGCCAGACAATGCTGCTGTATATGTTTGCAGACGAATAGGTCATCTGCTGGGAAAACAAAAACATGGCAAAGAAAAATACAACTGCCATAATCGCCTCATAAGCAAATATTTCCCAACAGATCCGCATACTGCGCGCCTGTACTTTAATATCTTTTTTTACCATTGGATTAATTCTCATCTTCCTGCCCTCCTGTCAGCTGCATAAACAGGGATTCGAGATTTCCCTCTTCTTTATAAAATCCTGTCACGATAATTCCATTCTGTATCATCTGTGCGATCAACTGCGCGATTTCTTCCTCTTTCATGGCATGCGAGATATGGATTTCCTTTTCTCCCACCGATTCCACCTTAATCTGCGGGTGTTCCTTAAGCATGCGCACTGCCGGCTCCATCTCCCCGTGAACCGAAACCACGATCCGATTTCCACCGAAAACATGTTCCATGACATCCTCAATGTTTCCTGCTTCTACGAGTTTTCCGTGATCCATAATGCCGATGCTGTTGCACATCTCTGCCAGCTCCGACAAAATATGGGAACTGATCACAATGGTTTTTCCCATGCTGCGCAGATTCTGCAAAAGTTCTTTCATCTCCACACGCGCACGCGGGTCCAGACCGGAATTCGGTTCATCCAGCACCAGAAGAGAGGGATTGTGAATGAGTGCCCGTGCCACGCACAGCCGCTGCTTCATTCCGCGGGAAAGCGTATCCACATAAACCTCTTTTTTGTCTGACAGATTGACCAGCTCGAGCAGATCATTGGATACCGCAGTGATCTCCCTGGAAGTCATACGGTACATGGAACCGTAAAAATCCATATATTCGCTGACTTTTAAATTGTCATATACACCAAAGAAATCCGGCACATAACCGATCTGCTTTTTGATTTCCTTCGGATGCAGCAGGGCATCCACGCCATGGATCGTAATGGTTCCTTCTGTCGGCGGCATAAGTCCGCATACCATCCGGATTGTTGTTGTCTTTCCGGCTCCGTTTGGTCCCACAAAGCCAAACAGATCCCCTTTGGGCACATGCAGGTTCAGATCCCTGACCGCCTGAAATTTTCCGTAGTTTTTATACAAATGACTAATTTGAAGCATGAGACACCTCCTGACCGGCAATCGTGTACAGACAGCCAAACGAAATTTCCGAGCACCTGCTCTCTATGGTTTTTCCGTAGTCTGCGGTTACTCCTTCCACTACAACAGTACCCGACACATCGTTCTTCCGCCGGATCTGGCACAGTCCCAGATACAGTGCGGCTGCCATATCCTTATGCTTATACGAATATGTATTTCCATTCATGTTGTCTTGCGATAACACGCTGTAGACATCATCAAAATAAGAAATCTGCTGGGACAGCAGTGGTTTTTTACTTTTCCCGTCTATCGTTATGGTCTCACCTGCTTTTACATCCGAAAATACCATGACCGTATCATCCGACACGCAGACAAGATAAGGGAAATCATAGGACGTGTTGTTTGTTATGCTTCCCCCCTGTTTCTGCTGCGTGAGCACCAGACCACTGGTGTCTATGCTTCCACATCCTTTGGCAGTTCCTGCCGCAAACAAATAGGCATTTTCAAAATTGCTCTGCGGTTTTACCCCAAGGGACAGCCCCCTGTCATATTCCACCAAATAGTGATAACGGTCTTCATATACCCTGCCGGAAGATGCCATACTATAAGATTCACTGAGACCTGTACCACCATATGCGTAATTATCATTCAGCCGTACCTTCCACGGTTTTACCCCGGAATGATACGCATTGTAATAGGTGGCGATACCAGTGGTACTTTTTCCATCCGCCTGCTGTGCGGTCACCGAATAAACCCGTGTCTCATGCAGCTTTAAATTCCGCCCGCCGATAAATACCACACCGATAAAAATTATGCCAAGCGCCGGTACCCCCAGCCAGTACCAGTCTCTTTTTTTCATCTTGCAAAGCAGAAGATAAAGCACCGGTCCAACAACGATCACATAGACCACTATCAGAACTTTCAGCCAGGAAAAATCCAATGCCGTATTGAGGTGGTCAATGACACCGAATGCATTTTCCCCACTCCATCCCCATTCCTCGTCATTGACATACTGGGAATAGCTCATGGAATATCCTGCCACCTGGTCATAAATTCCGTAACACAGATCCGGGGAAACTTTCTGCATCTGTTTTTCGCCAAAAGAAATGGCACATACACCGATGGCACCATCCCCACAGGCATACACCCACCCTGGATAAGCTTCGCTTTTGCTTGCATTTGTATTGTTCCGCTGCAGCTTTGCAACCGGCATCTGTGAAAAATCAATCCCGGTAAATCCGGAATAACTTCCCAGTTGCTGCATTTCTTTCGATACCTCATTTTCTTCTCCCACTTTGCTGACGCTTTTGCAGCTGACCTCCATAAATGAGGAATCAAAACCACCCAGTGTATCTTTGCCGCGCTCTCCGGTTCCAATCAGCAGCCATCCACCGTTTTTCACCCATTTCTCGATTGCCTTGATCTTCTCTTTCCCAAGTGAACTCACATCGTAGGAATCAATCACAAGAAAATACAGTTCATCCAGCTGCGCCTGCAAGGTATCCGCGTCCATCTGTGTCAGATATACATTCTGGTCTTTTCCGTGAAGATAATAGGTCTGGCCGCTCATGCTCATCCAGCCAAGCGCATCATAATGATCCGAAAGCACTCCCACACCAATACCGCGCTTTTCTTTGCCAAAAATACTGGCAAATGCTTCCTTTGCCACAACGTTTCCCTTTTCATCGATAAATGCCACGATTCCGTTTCCGCGTGTCTGGCTGACATCCGCATACGGAATGGTCATTGTATACTGTTTTTTTCCGTTCTGCGGCAATGTCAGGCGCTGTTCAAATGCGCAGCCGTTGGAGTTGTCGGTACCGGAAAACACCAGACGCACCTTCCCGGTAAAATCCGCCCCGCTGTTTTTTGCCTCCACCTGTACGACACAGTCTTTTTCCTGTTTCAGCAGAGTCACCGTTGCCGACAATGCCTGTTTCTGATCTGCATATACATTTGCTCTGCCACAAAATATGCCTAAAAATGCCAGGCATACCAGAAGCAGACTGCAGATTGTCTTTCTAATTTTCATAATCTTCTCCTTCCATAAATGTTCTTTACGGTTTCCTGTCATTTATGATAACATACGTTATTTTGGAATGACATTAAGGTTTTCTTAAAATTGTCTGGCTTATTTACAGAATTTCTTAAAATAAAAAGCCCCTGCTCTCGCAGGGACTTCCAGAACCTTCTATCAGATATAATTTTTTATTGTGCGGTGGCACGGAACATGACATTTCTGTATTTTGCAAGTACACGCATCAGAATGCTTCCAAGAACGCATACCGAAATCACCTCTCCGATTCCGACCGTAATGGCATTAAACGGGATAGTTACATTCACACCGTGGAAATATACCGCCGGAATACCGTACGCATAGACCAGCACGAACGGAACAATAATCATATTAAAAATAACCGGTGGAAATGTGCATGCAATCTTGTGATTGCGCAGCAGATAGGTACATACCGCTGCCAGCAGCGTGGCAATGCTTCCGAAAATGACATCATAAATCACGGCGCCTGTCAGCAGATTCGCAAGCAGACAGCCAATCCACAGTCCCGGAATCGCTGCCGGCGTAAAAACAGGCAGGATACACAGTGCTTCGGAAAAGCGTACCTGAATCGTGTGGGATGCAAGTCCCAGTGCGTTGGCTACAAAAGTCAGCACTACATAAAGTGCTGCAATCACAGCAGCCTGAACAATAAATGTTACCTTTTTGTCTCTCATATCCATTTGTCTCCTTTAGTTTTGTTTTACGAGTGGAAGGTCTCGAACACTCGGTAATTTTTCGTGCAATCCCCTGTTTATGGGCTTTGCAACGGTTGACAGTATAGCACAGTACACCGCAAAAAGCAAGAATGCAATTTTCTACTGCCGGATATTTCTTTTCCTCTCCGTTTTGTATATTCCACATTATAGCAATAACAAAACCATTTTACAACAGGCCGCTATCATGTACGCAGATACCCCTGCATACTTTTTAACGCATTTTTCTCCAGCCGCGACACCTGCGCCTGCGAAATATGAATTTCATCCGCGACTTCAATCTGTGTCTTTCCCTCAAAAAAACGCAGACGGATGATATGCTCATCCCGTTCATTCAGATGTGACAGGGCATCGGAAAGTGACAAATCCTCCACCCAGTGCTCTTCTTTGTTTTTCTTGTCCGAAATCTGATCCATCACATACAGGGTGTCCCCTCCATCCGTATAAACCGGATCAAACAAACTCAAAGGTGTCTGGATGGCATCCAGTGCATACACCACATCTTCCACCGGAATCCCACATTCGGCTGCAATCTCTTCGAGAGTCGGTTCCTTCTGCGCATTTTTTGCCAGCCGTTCCTTTGCCTGCATGGCTTTATATGCAATATCGCGCAGCGAACGCGGAATGCGGTAACTGCTGTTATCCCGCAGATACCGGCGGATTTCACCGATAATCATCGGAACCGCATAGGTGGAAAATTTCACCCCGACACTCGTATCAAAATTATCTATTGCCTTCATCAGTCCGATACAGCCAATCTGGAACAGATCGTCCACATTTTCATTATGATTATTAAACCGTTTGATCACGGATAATACCAGCCGGAGATTTCCCTTGATGTAGGTTTCTCTGGATGCCTTGTCGCCGGCTTTTATCTTTTTGAAAAGTTCATCTTTTTCTTCTTCTTTCAGTATTGGCAGCTGGGCCGTATTTACCCCGCATATTTCAACTTTGTACGTAGACATGGGATTCCTCCGTTATAATTGGATTTATAATAAAGGATTCCCATGTGCTGTTTTTTTATTCATTTTCATCCGGTTGTTCCGGACATGGGAAAAGCGGGACTTAAGTCCCGCTTTCCCCTCAAATTTACCGGTCCCACTTATCGCAGAGCGAATTGATCTGATCCGCAAACTTTCCAAGATCTTTATTCGCCATGCCCTGACATTTTTTAATAACGGCAATGAGACGTTCTCCCGCAATCATCAGGCGGTCAAACGCGCCGGATTTTGCACGGTAAACACCCTGTGTCTTTTTCTCCACAAGCTGTCTGCTGCCCTGTGCGATCTGCTCTCCGGTAAGCAGATCATATGCATCCCCACTGTAGGGAGCTAAAGCATCAAATCCCACATCGTTTTTGACATGTTCCGCAAACTCTACCGCGGTGGTTTCCTCGCCATGTACAATAAACACTTTCTTCGGCGGCTTCTTAAAGTTTGCAATCCATGCGGTCAGATGATCCCGGTCCGCATGCCCGCTGATACCCGGAAGGTTTACGATGCTTGCTCTGACCTCAATTTCCTCTCCGAAAAGTTTTACCTTTTTGACTCCGTTTAACAAAGAATAGCCCAGCGTTCCCGGCACCTGATAACCGACAAACAGAATCGTGGAATCCGTCCGCCACAGGTTGTGTTTCAAATGATGCCGGATACGGCCTGCTTCGCACATGCCGGAAGCCGAGATAATCACTTTGGATTTCTGGTTGAAATTGATCATCTTGGATTCTTCACTGGAAACTGCCACTTTCAGCCCCGGAAACTGGATCGGGTTGATGCCCGACTGTACCAGCTGTCTTGCTTCCTCATCAAAGCACTCTTCCACACTCTTATGAAAAATATTTGTTGCCTCCACGGCAAGCGGACTGTCGATATATACTTCAAATCCCGGATACTCCGGCAGCAGCCCCTCGGTTTTGATCCGGCGCATATAGTAAAGCATTTCCTGCGTCCTGCCGACAGAAAATGCCGGAATGACCAGATTTCCGCCTTTGGTAAACGTGGAATTCATCACCTTTGCCAGTTCTGCCGCATAATCCGGCGGTGTATTGTGATTGCGGTTTCCATAAGTGGATTCCATGATCACATAGTCCGCTTCCTCAAGATATTCCGGATCACGGATCAATGGACGGTTGTAGTTTCCAATATCCCCGGAAAAGACAAGTTTTCTTGTCTCGCCATCCTCAGTCACCCATATTTCAATGGAGGAGGAGCCAAGCAGATGCCCCGCATCGACAAACCTTATGGTCAGTCCCTCGCAGATCTGCACCGTTTCATGGTATGTACACGGAACGAAATGCTCTAAAACCCCCTGCGCATCCTCCATGTTATACATCGGTGTCACTTCCGGCCTTCCTGCACGCCGCGCCTTGCGGTTTTTCCATTCTGCCTCAAATTCCTGAATATGTGCCGAATCCTTCAGCATGATATTACACAGTTCACAGGTTGCCGTTGTTGCAAAAATCTTTCCCCGGAACCCGTGATTATACAAAAGTGGAAGAAGTCCGGAATGATCAATATGGGCATGCGTCACAAACACATAATCAATCGTTGCCGGGTTAACCGGTATCTCCTGATTCACATACAGATCCGCCCCCTGTTCCATACCACAGTCCACCAGAAAATGAGTCTCCCCAAATGCCACATAATGGCAGCTTCCCGTCACCTCACGGTCTGCCCCTAAAAATTCAATCTTCATAAAAACCACGCCCTTTCATCCTGCTGTCCTTGTTATTTTGCATATAAATTTTACTATTTCAGAGCAAATTTTATGTAATTAGTATAGCACACTTACACATTATTTTGAATTGATTTTTTCAGCCGCACCATAATTTTTTTCTCCAGTCTCGAAATATAGGATTGCGAAATTCCAAGCAGGTCTGCCACTTCTTTCTGGGTCATTTCCCTGCCGTCTTTTCTTCCGATTCCATAGCGCAGACAGATAATTTCTTTTTCCCGCGGAGTCAGCGTATTAACCGCAGTGCGGAGAAGCATGATCTCCGCCTCATTCTCCATATCCCGGTAAATGATATCTTCATCGGTTCCAAGAATATCCGAAAGAAGAAGTTCGTTTCCATCCCAGTCCACATTCAACGGCTCATCAATTGATACCTCCAGCTTCACTTTATTATTTCTGCGCAGATACATAAGAATCTCATTTTCGATACACCGGGACGCATAAGTCGCCAGTTTGATCTTCTTTTCCGGATTAAATGTATTGATTCCCTTGATCAGCCCAATCGTTCCGATGGAGATCAGATCCTCCACACAGATTCCGGTATTTTCAAATTTCCGTGCCAGATATACCACCAGACGCAGATTGTGTTCGATCAGCTGCTTTCTTGCGTCTTCGCGCGTCATGGGTTCACTGTCCCCATGCAGCCCGCTTAAAGCGATAAGACAGCGGTTCTCCTGCTCCCTCTCCAAAGGTGGCGGCAGTACATCTGCCCCTCCTATGTAAAAAACCTCATCATCCGTAAAAAACAGGCGGATTCTCTTCCACACCAGTTCAAACAGTGAAAACATTACGTTTCTCCTTTCTCAGTTTTTTTGTCATTTGGGATGGATCTTTTGTGCAGCCACAGTGGTCTGCCACCGATGCATGCAGAATCAGCTGATACGGTTTATTGCACAGCACCCCATTTTCCGCGCAGCCAACCCATACCTGTTTCCAGTCACAGAATTTTGCCGGCTCCGTCTCTACTTTCATCCCATCCATGCAGTACACCTGCAATTTTCCATGCGGATTTCCGAGTGCACGGTATGGAATCTCCTTTTGTACCGTTTTTTCATCGACAAGCTTCTGCAGCAGGGCTGCATCTGCAATATGTACCGGATTCCCACTTAATGGCATGGTTAAAAGATTGCCGGAATCCAGCAGTCCGATACATGGAACCGACACCGTTTTGTTATACAGGACCACAGACATCTGTCGCTTTTGCCTCTGCACCGACACCACAAGATTTTTGACAAGTACGTAAGTGATTCCGGCCGTTGCCAGTGCGGTATACAGATACAGATTTTCCAGTCCCGTCAGATTGTAAACTGCAGTTGCCACTCCGTTTAACAATACAATGGACAACCAGCTGCTTAAAATCCTCACCATCCTCTGTTTTTTATTTTCCCTGCCAAACGCAAGAAAAACCATAAGCGGCACGATGCCGATGGCAGTACACAGAACGGAAATTGCATAAGGCAGCACCATCAGTCCAAACGCTTCAAGTCCCGTGCCGGAAACCGCGGCAGCTAACATGCGCAGATTCCGGTGACAGACTGCACTTTTGCAAAATACACAGGTAAGGGATAATACAAGAAAATTCATCAGAAAGTTTTGTTTCAGAAAGATATCAATATAGAATACATATATAAAAAATCACCTCCTGTCTCTGCTCCTATTATAAGAAAAATATTCCTCATAATTTGGCAAAAACAAGAGGTTGTTATTTGGAAATTATCGACATATTGTGCGATTTTATCTTCTAGGGTTCTTCAGAAAATCCGGAATATTAATTTCTACCGGCTTTACATTACTCTCTACCGGCTTCGGACGCTGAATCCCGGAATAGTTCGAAGCGGAAGGAGTCGGTGCCTGTGGCTGCGGCTGATTGACTGGTCTGCTTCCCACACCGGTACCTGTATTGACATAATTGCTGTTATTGACCCCCGGAAAACTATTGTTTCCAGAAGCAGCTGCACGGCTGACAATTCCAACGGAACCTGTCGGACGGACATTGTTTGTATTCGGATATACCATACGGCCACCGATTCCACCCGCCTGCTGCTGTGGCTTCATCTTCATGGATGGATTCTCCAATCCGGTTGCAATTACAGTGATCGTAGCTTCATCTGTCATGGTCTCATCATACTTTGCACCAAAGATGATATTTGCATCTTCTCCTGCCAGATCCTGTACATAGCTTGCTGCATCATTTGCATCCATCAGGGAAATATCACCGGAAATATTGATGATTACATGGCTTGCACCATTGATGGTTGTCTCAAGAAGCGGAGATGCAACGGCAAGTTTCACCGCCTCAATCGCTTTCTCATCGCCCTTGGCATTACCGATACCGATATGTGCCATACCCTTGTCCTTCATAACGGTCTGCACATCGGCAAAATCCAGATTGATAAGTGCCGGCAGATTAATCAGATCGGTGATTCCCTGTACTGCCTGCTGTAATACTTCGTCTGCTTTCTTTAATGCATCCGGCATGGAAGTACGTCTGTCAACGATCTCTAAAAGTTTATCATTTGGAATAACGATCAGGGTATCCACGCTCTCTTTGAGTTTTTCAATACCGGATACGGCATTGATCATACGTTTCTTTGCCTCAAACTTAAATGGCTTTGTCACAACTCCAACGGTCAGGATTCCCTGCTCCTTGGCAATCTTTGCAACGACCGGTGCTGCACCGGTACCGGTACCGCCGCCCATACCACAGGTAACGAATACCATATCTGCACCCTTGACTGCAGCGGATAATTCTTCTGCACTTTCCTCTGCTGCTTTCTCGCCAATCTCCGGCTGTGCGCCTGCACCAAGTCCTTTTGTAAGTTTTTCTCCAATCTGTATCAATGTAGGAGCCTTGCAAAGCTGCAACGCCTGCTTATCTGTATTTACTCCGATAAATTCGACTCCACCTATATTCTCATCAATCATGCGGTTCACAGCGTTATTACCAGCACCACCTACACCAATCACGATAATTTTGGCACTCGTATCTGTCTCTGTTGTCCGAATCTCCAGCATGGTTCTTCCTCCTCTTTCCTATAGCCCTGCGGCACCGTGAAACATAAAAATGTTTCATACGTACCCATATAGACTATAATATAATTTTTCATACAAATAATCAACCGAAAATTATGATTTTTTATTATCTTTTTTCGAACTTTCCGTTTTGTCAAACACAATATTTGTCGTTTCTTCTGTCCAGTTTTCTAAATGTAGTGTTCCTTCCATTCCCTGCAGCTGCGGTTTGATTTTTGCCAGCCGCTCCACTTTCTGGGTCAGAAATTCCAGGGAACCCATGGAAACTTTAACCGTCCCGTATGTCAGAACCGGCTCATTTTCCACACCATAGGTAATGGAATCCGGGATCAGGTCATTGCGTTTTAAAGCCTGCGTCAGTGTCAGAAGCTGCTTTAGCCGCTTCGAGCCGATCGGCAGCTTTTCATACTGCACTACTTTTTTACAGTCAATCCCAAGGATCTGCGGTGTATCCTCAATCACACGGTCAGACAATTCTGTCACAATCCCGTCTTTGTCGAAATAGACATTCTTATTGATCGAGGAGAGATACAGATATCCCATGATTCCTTTCTCATACACTTTGATATGCAGCGTCTGCGGATCTTTCAGGCTGATCTCCATCGTGTCCACAAACGGAACTTCACTGGTATTGACAAATTTATATTTCAGGAATACATACAGGGAATTCCAGGAATACTCATCGTTTAATACTGCTTTTTCAATCACTTTGGCATCGTAGAGTTTGTTTCCCTCCACCTCCACATTTTTTACTTTAAAAACGGTAAAAATGATCAGAACTGCCAGCGCAAGCACAATCAGGATTCCCAGGATCACCTGCAGAATGTTTTTTCTTTTTTTCTTTTTTCTTCGTTCTTCTTTAATCATGACAAACCTACTCGATCGTATCCAGACGGATGCCCTTCGACACGCTCAGCGCAAGCCCCATCTCTGCCATAAGGAATACAAGCGAGGTACCTCCGTAACTGATAAACGGCAGAATGACACCGGTATTCGGAATCGTATTGGTAACAACCGCAATATTTAAAACTACCTGAATCGCAATATGTGACATAATGCCCGTCACCAGAAGTGCCCCGTACAGATCCTTTGCATTATTGGCAATGACCATCATCCGCCAGAGCATCAGGACAAACAGAAGAATGACACAGACAGCTCCGAAAAGACCGAGTTCCTCACAGATAATGGAAAAAATCATATCATTCTGTGCCTCCGGCACATTGCCCAGCTTCTGCAGACTCTGTCCGAGTCCTTTTCCAAACAGCTTGCCGGATCCGATTGCATAGAGTGCCTGCATGGTCTGATATCCCTTATCTCCCGCTGTCTCCGGATGTTTCCATGCCTCCACACGGTCACTCCGGTAAGACGCGATATTGATAAATGCGAAAATAAACAGCACCCCCAGCACGGCAACCACAAAAAACTCTTTGTACTTCGGGCTTGCCACAAACAACATACAGACGGCAATTCCAAGAATGATAATCGCTGTACTCAGATTGTTTACCGCGACAAACACAACAAGCGGCACCAGACGGATTCCTACTTTTGCCATGCTTGAAACCTTATCCAGCTGCTTGGGAATACGCTCGATCAGCATCGCCAGATAAATAATGATGGCAATCTTTGCAAGCTCCGATGGCTGAAAGCCGATCGGTCCGACCTGAATCCAGCGGGACTGTCCGTGGGAGCTTCGCGTCAGCCCCGGTACCTTTGCCAGAACGACAAGGCAAAACCCCAGGGCTCCCCAGTATGCCAGCCTTCCGAATTTTCTCCACACATGATAATCCTTCTTTGCAAAATAGAACATAAAAACAAGACCGATTGCAATATTTCGCGCCTGCAGTTTCAGATAATGTGCACTGTCCCCATATTTATTTGCTGATGTATACGAACTGGAACTGTAAAGCATCACCAGTCCAAAACACAATAGGAAAATAATGATAAACAACAGATTATAGTCAAAATATGTTATTTTCTTTTCCCCACGTTTCCGTTTCGGCACGACTCACTACTCCTCTAATCCACGAACGATTTCTTTGAATATCCGGCCACGCTCCTCATAGTTCGGGAACATGCCCCAGCTGGCACATGCCGGTGAAAGCAGAACCGCATCCCCGGATACTGCATGGTCATAGCAGTAACGGATCGCTTCCTCAAAGGTCTCACAGCGCACGGTATCCATAAACCCATGCTTATGCGCACACACTTCAATCTTTTCTGCTGTCTGTCCGATCAGCACCAGTTTTTTTACTTTCCCATCAAATGCATCAATCCACTCATCGTATGTGGACTGCTTATCATAACCGCCTCCGATCAGAAGCGTTGGACGGTTCATCGCACGGATTCCCTGAATGGCGGCATCCGGGTTGGTTCCCTTGGAATCGTTGTAAAAACGGACCCCTCTTTTTTCGGTCACATACTCGATCCGGTGTTCTACTGCCTGGAAACGCTTCAGCACCTCCACGATTTTCTCCATCGGCACTCCGAAATTCACACTCATGGCAGTTGCGGCCATGACATTTTCATAGTTATGTCGTCCCAGCAGATTCAGATCATTGACATTGATCACCTTCTCGGTGTTTCCGTCATGCGCATAAAAGATTTCCTCTCCGTCGAGATAAAATCCTTCAGCAAGTTTTCTTGCACTGCTGAACCAGACCACATGCACCGGTGCGCTCTCTCCGAATGCCCGAAGCACTTCATCCTCATAATTGAGTACACACACCTCATCGTTTGTCTGGTTGGTGGTAATCGCCTCTTTGGTCCGGATATAACACTCCATCGTATGATGGCGGTTCAGATGATCCGGCGTAATATTTAAGATTGCGGATATTTGTGGATGGAACTCATGAATGGTTTCCAGCTGGAAACTGCTGATCTCTGCGACGGTTACGGTTTCATCCGTCATTGTGGCAGCCTCGGAAGTATACGGAATTCCGATATTTCCAACCACGCGCACATCCTTGAAATAATTTTTCATGATTTCTCCGGTCAATGCTGTCGTAGTGGTCTTTCCGTTTGTTCCGGTGATTGCAATCAGTCTGCCTTTTGCGAAGGAATATGCAAGTTCAATCTCGCCCCAGATGCAGACGTTCTGTGCACGCATCCGCTCTACGACCGGCAGATCCGTCGGGACGCCCGGACTTAAGACTGCTACATCAAATGCGCGCAGCTGCTCATCCGTCAACTCCCCCAAAAGCACCGGCATTCCTTTCAGTTTCGGTGCCTTTTCATATAACTTTTCTACATCCAGATCTTTGTTTCCATCATAGAGAACAGTTTCAATTTTTTTATCCAATAACAGTTCTGACGCAGCAATGCCGCTCTTTCCGGCTCCCACAACCAGAACCTTTTTTCCTTCAAGTTTCATTACGATCAACCTCCATCTTTGCGTATAATTACGATTATAAGGTATTTACTGCTCCAATTCAAGGTAAGGCAGTATGTTTTCGAAAATTTCCTTTGCCACAGGAGCCGCAATGGTACCGCCATAATAAATGCCGGAAGGGTTCCTTATGATCACAAGTACCAGAACTTTCGGATCATCCGCCGGTGCAAACCCCAGAAACGAGGAGATGTACTTATGTGCGGAACGGGGCAGGGTCTGTGAAGTGGCTGTTTTTCCGCCAATCTCATACCCCTCAATATATGCTTTGTTTCCGCCTCCCTCGGATACCACTTTTTCCAGCAAAAACCGCATTTTTTCCGACGTTTCCTCCCTGCAGATTCCCTCCTGCACCGGAAAATCAAACGTTTTTATTACTTTTTTGTCTCCATTCTCCACCTGCATTCCGACGTGCGGTGTCACGCGGTTTCCTCCATTAATAATAGAAGAAACGGTGGTTGCCAGCTGGATCGGTGTGATCTGAAATGACTGTCCGAATGAGATGGTTGCCAGTTCCACAAGCCCGATCTTTTCCCGCTTGTGCATGATGGTCGAAGCCTCTCCCGGCAGGTCAATCCCCGTTTTATGTAACAGACCGAACTGCTCAAAATAGTCATAAAAGTGATCGGCACCGATCCGAAGTCCCACATTGATAAACACGGGATTGCAGGAATTTTCGATTCCTTCCACAAAGCTTTCCGCTCCATGCCCGGTCGTTTTGTGACAGCGGATTCTGCGGTCCTCCACCACAATGTATCCCGGACAGTGAAACCGATCTTCCAAAGAAACCACACCTTCTTCCAGTGCCGCTGCCGCGGTGATCACCTTAAATGTTGATCCGGGCTCATAGGTATCATTGATACACTGGTTTCGCCACATCCGGTTACAGTATTCCTGCTCCTTTTGGGTACCCTCATACTCCTTATACTCCTCAATCAGTTGAAACGGCTCATTCAGATGAAATTCCGGATAATCCACCATTGCCATGACGGCTCCGTCGGAAGGATTCATCACAATAATACTGACAGAATCCGCTTCTTTCTGAATATATGCTTTATTTGCCGCCTGCATGGCAAACATCTGAATATTTGCATCCAATGATGTGCGCAGATTATTTCCGGCAACAGGTTCTTTGCGTTCCTCTCCGATATTGTCAACTTCCACACCACGGGCATCCGTTGTCGTAAGAATCAGACCATCGGTTCCCTCCAGATATTTGTCGTACACACTTTCCAGTCCGATAATTCCCTGGTTATCCCCGCCGGTAAACCCCAGCACTTTTGAGGCAAGCGTATCGTATGGATAATTCCGTTTATAATCTTCATCCACTTTCACCCCTGCATAGCCATAGGCAAGAATCCGGTTTCCGGTTTCCTTATCGACATTACTTTTGATCTTCTCGAGAGACGAATATTTTTCTACCCGCTTACGGACCTTTTCTTCCGGAATTCCAAGCTCCTTTACGAGCATGGCAATGACCGCTTCCGGTTCCTTTATCTGGTTATGTATGACAGAAATGGTGCAGACTGATTTGTTATCTGCCAGTACTACACCATTTCGATCCAGAATTTTGCCTCTGGCGGCTTTTATTTTTCTTTCTCTCTGCTGCAGATCTTTTGCCTGCGTCTCATAATATTTTCCCTCAAAAAGCATAAGATAGACCAGACGCCCGCACAAAACCATCGACATCAGAACAACAGAAAAGAATATGATACATATTTTTCTGCGGTGATAGGTTTTATTCCACTCCATGAAAAGCACCACGATCCTTTTCTTAAAGCATATGCACTGCAGAGCCTTTCTAAGAACTCTCTGTCTTTAGTTCTTCTTTTTCTTTTCATTTCTGGACTTGGTTCCGTTATGCTTTCCGGTATACTGCGAGCTGTCTTTTGACCCGGTAACATCATACCCTTTGTTTACACCGGTCTTCTTTTCATCCGGATAAATATTCATATAAGGAAGTACTTCTTCTAAAATCTCCCTCACAATATTCTGTGCAAATGTGCTGTGTGGCTGATCCTGCGAGTTCGGCTCATCCACAAAACAGTAGATCATTAACTGAGGATCGTCCACCGGTGCAAAACCGATAAAAGAAACCAGATAGTTCACACCATCACGCGGCACTTTCTGTGCCGTTCCGGTTTTACCTCCCATGGAGTAACCGTCTACTTTTGCCGTATTTCCGGTACCGGATGTCACGGTTGAGTACATGTATTGTTTTAATGTATCACTTGTTGTCTTAGATACAGTTTCACGCAGCAACGTCGGAGAAATATCCTGAATCGTATTTCCATTCTGATCCGTGATCTTGCTTACCACTCTCGGCTGATATAACTTACCGCCATTGACCAGAGAACAGAAAGCAGTTCCAAGCTGGATCATCGTGGTATTAAAGTTCTGTCCGAAAGCATTGGTTGCAAGACTCAGCTGTGATGTTGTATCCAATGTGTAAATCAGGGAATCTGTTCTCGATTCTCCCGGAAGATCAATGTTCGTTTTCTGTCCAAATCCAAAAATCTGCTGGTACTCCGTGAAATTCTCTGCCCCGATCCGGTAGGACATCTGCATCAGGGCATCATTACAGGAATTCATCAATGTCTGTTCCAAAGTCTGCATTCCGTGTCCACCTTTTCTATAGGCAACACATTTTACGGTAAATCCGCTGAGCTGTTCGGCTCCATCACAGAAAAAGGTATCATTGGTCGACAGTGTTCCTGTCTCAAGCCCGGCTGCAACCGTAAATGGTTTTGCCGTTGATCCCGGCTCATAAGTATAGGTCAGACATATGTTCTGCCACAACTGATTTAACGCTTCGAGTCTCGCATCATCATCCATCGCATCGATCTCTTCCTGTGTATAATACTCAGATAAATCCCATGGATTGCTCAGATCGTAGTTTGGATACTGTGCCATTGCAAGGACATCGCCATTGTCCGGTTTCATGATGAGCACGCCGATTCTTGTTGCTCCGCCCTCACCCTCTCTGTAACCATCTGTATAGGCCTCATTAAACTCCTGTATTTTCTTCTCTACCACCGACTGGATCGTCGCATCGATCGTTGTCACTAACGTATTGCCGTTGACTGCCGGTTTGATCGTTTTTTCAAAATTACTGTCTGAATTCAGATATCCATACTGTCTGCCGTTAATTCCATTTAACGTGTCATCATAATAATTTTCCAGTCCATTAATTCCGAGGTTACCGGATGTTGTGAACCCGATCACAGAACTTGCCAGTTTTCCATATGGATATTGTCTCTGGTACTCTTTTTCAAACCAGACACCTTTGATATATGGATTAACCAGTTTTCCCTTTTCATCCCGCTCCTCCTGCAGATTCACAAAAGGCTGGATCGTATCATAGGATAAACGTTTGGCAAGCACAATATATCTGCTGTCCGGAGAGTCTTTCAGATAAGAATAAAGCTGTTCACTCGTCAGATCCGGGAAGCAGCTTACAAGCGCATTGATCGTCGGCTCCACATATTTTTCATCATCATTTAAAACGGAACAGTCCAGAATCACATTATAAACTGCGATACTGGTTGCCAGCACAGTTCCTTTTGCGTCTACAATGTCACCTCTCTGATAAGGAATTGTCTGGCTGTCATAGCCCTGCTGTGCCAGAACGATTTTCTCATATTTTTCTCCACTGGTGTATTCAATATACATCAGTCTTCCGATGAGTCCGATCATAAGCGCTGCAACAACCGTAAACATGACGATCATTTTTTTCTGCATACGCTTTGGAAACTTTAACATCGGCTTTTTCGGTCTTCTTTTTGCCATTCTACCACCTGAATTATTTTTTTGTCTGAAAATCCCCCTATTGCGGGATTTCATTATACTGATTCATGTAGTCTGTCTTATCTACAGAGTAGTAGACGATCTGATCCTGTGTTGCATAAAACATACCAAGTTCATTGATTGCCTTCTCCTTGATCGCATCGAGATCTACTGCGGTATTAATTCTCTTGTAAGCCTCGTCATTGTCAGCCTTAAGGTCTGTCACCTGGCTCTCTAAGCTTGCTATTTTTTTCATTCTTGCAGTCACATCAGACTGAAGCTTAATATAAGCTCCACAGAAAATGCCAAATACGGTCACTGCCATTGTCAGGAATACAACATAACTTTTGCTCATGCGAAGCGCTTTTGCCTGATTTCTGGCTGCGGCACGTCTGCGTTTTCTCAGCTCTTCCTCGCGTTCCCGCTCCTGTCTGTCTCTGCGCTCTTTGCGGTAATCTGGCATCGCCTCCATACGGCGTACGGTGTTGCCATCTACCTGATATGCTGCTCTATTTCGATTGTTGTGATTTACTGTTCTGCTCGGCATCTGCTACACCCTTTCAAAAACTCTTAATTTTGCACTCTTGGAACGGGAGTTCACTTCTAATTCTTCCTCGGAAGGAAGAATCGGTTTTCTTGTGACTACCTTTCCCTTGGATTTTTTACCACATACACACACTGGAAAATCGCTTGGACAGGTACATGGGTTCTCATTTCGTTTAAAATTCGTCTTTACAATTCGATCCTCTAAGGAATGGAACGTGATAATACAGATTCTTCCACCCGGATTCAAAAGGTCGATCATATCATCCAGATTATTCTGCAGTACTTCTAACTCTTTGTTCAGCTCAATACGGATTGCCTGAAACGTTCTTTTTGCCGGATGTCCACCGGTCACCTGAACTTTCATTGGAATGGAAGCCCTGATGATCTCCGTCAGTTCTCCGGTTGTCTCGATCGGTTTCTTTGCCCTCTCCTGCACGATGTGTTTTGCAATATTTTTTGCGAACTTGTCCTCACCATAATCACGGATGATACGGTAAAGATCCATCTCACTGTATCCGTTTACAATATCTTTTGCAGTCAGGCTCTGTCTGTCATCCATTCTCATATCAAGTGGAGCATTCTCATCACGGTAAGTAAAACCACGCTCCGGTGTATCTAACTGAAACGAAGATACGCCAAGATCCAACACGATTCCATCCACCTTTTCCACGCCAATGCGGTGAAGTTCCTCTTTCATGTTGGCGTAATTGCTTCGGATAATGGTGATCTTGTCACCAAATTCCTTTAATCTTTCTCCGGCGGCTGCGATTGCATCCGCGTCCTGATCGATTCCGATCAGCCTGCCTTTTTCTGATAACCGTGAAGCCAC